>JADMIO012736305.1_pt1 | contig 121341 bp, 112 predicted proteins | sample 8958161 | NCBI WGS metagenome assembly JADMIO01 (sample SAMN16585339, study PRJNA669376) | soil metagenome | isolation source: Crop rotation soil | place: USA: Cullars Rotation, Alabama | collected 2011 | reverse complement strand
CCGCGACTTCAAGTCACGTGAATTCCAAGCTTCGGATCCCACTGTGCTGGAAAGAATTAATACTAAGAAAAAGTAACCCACTTGCTGTAGACGTATTTCTAGATGATTAATTTCCCAAGCTTCGGCAGGCAAACCTTCAGGCGTTTTTTTTGCAACCATCTTAATAGCATCCATGCTGTTTTTTGTAGTGTAACAAAACTTAACATCTAGTTTTAATGTTAAAATTAAAACATAGTTAACTGATTTGTTGACTTACTGTAACTCTATAATTTTAAATCATTGAAATACTAGATGTTTTAGTGCCATGCTATAAAGAGGCTAAACTGAGGAGAGGTTTTGGATGAAGCAATTATTCTTACCTACAATATTTTGTTTACTCTTAAGCACTCAAGTATCTGCACAGAGTCCATCTAGCGTCGATAAAGGCGTTGAAATTTATGATTGGGATGCATGCTTGGATACAATGTCAAACCCATGTATAAACGAATGCGCCACATCTGAAGATACCGATTGTAAAGATAACTGTCTTACACTAGCTAGAGACAAATGTATTTCAAAAGGATTGACACCAACAAGTCATTTTAATGAAGATTAATGATTTCGGAATACTTTTTACTTCTGCAATAAAACAATCAGACTCGACCACCCCATTTTATTTCTTGCGTTTACTTTTGCTTAATTGTTTATGTCGATAGCAATTCAGCGTATGGTCGTTAACCATGCCAACTGCTTGCATAAATGCATAACAAATTGTGCTGCCGACAAATTTAAAACCGCGTTTGCGTAAATCTTGCGATAGAGCAAGTGAAATGTCTGTCGATGCGGGTACATCTTTGGAGGAGCGCCAATTGTTTTGCTGTGGTTTACCTTTCACGAACTGCCAGATATATTCTGCAAAACTGCCATATTCTTTTTGTACTGCCAAAAAAGCTTTAGCATTAATAACTGTTGCCTGTATCTTTAAACGATTACGTATAATCCCACTATCTGTTATTAATAATTTTAATTTTTTATCCGAGTAACGGGCGATTTTTTTTGCATCAAAGTTATCAAAAGCTTTTTTGTAATTCTGACGTCGTTTTAATATCGTTAGCCAACTTAATCCAGCTTGAGCACCTTCAAGAATTAAATATTCAAATAAAAGACGATCGTCATAAACGGGTACGCCCCATTCATGATCATGATAATAAAGATATTGTTCGTCATCTTTTGCCCATGCACAACGAGGTTTATTTTGTTTAGTCATATTTTCTTCACTAACATTAAAGTTAAGGTACTTTAGCAGATTTTGATTATGGGTAGAATATACTTTAATATGCATCCACTTGAAAATTAAAATAAATTATTATTATGATTTTTACTATACTTTGTTTATATCCTTAAACATGTTCGAATTGAAACTTTATGATAATAAATTTTAGTTTATCGGGAATATATGTTCACTAAAACGGCCGACGAAATTACTCCTCAAAATGAAATCAAACCCATAGATGAAGATTTTTATCCTATGTTTATTTCTGCTTGTCAGCGTATTGAACGGCCAACCATCGTATTATTTGGCATTCCATTTTATCTCTCCAGTGGTAAGAATTCTGGTGCTTCTGGAACATGGTTTCCTTATCGTGGAATACGAAATGATAAATGGTTAATGAAACCTGTAGAGCTAGATCTGCCAGACACTGTAATAGATTTTTATGAATCACTTAATTCAAATTTATTACTTGTTCGATTTGGTTCACTGACATGTTTGTGTCTATCAGCTGGTTTTGAAACAGGATTTTGGCGGACGGATAAAGGAGAATTATTTAAAAATTTTCTTGTACAAAATTATCCATCGTATTTTTTATTCCCAGACTTATTAAAAAAAATAAAAGATCAGGTTAAAAATACCACTCTGGAAATTGTCAAAGATTTAAATGCCGTCAATCGAAATCTTCTTAACATGGGTTCGATCATTATGCCGAATGTTGCTAGCAGTCGCCTTCCTCGCACCTCAGAAGAAGGTTTTATCAGTATGATTCAATCTCCTCTTATGTTTAGCGCTTTCATGCAGATCTTAACTACAAAAAGAATAATTGATGATAAATTATTTGCCACGTTAAGTAGACTCGAAATTGATACTGCAATTTTTGAATGTATAATTAGGCAAAATGTATTTGAAGATGAAATACAAATAGATCAACTCTTGGGTTTGCTCGCTAGATACAAAGAAATTGGCGATATCTCAACTCAAAGCTTAACTGAATTAAATTTATTAAATAAACTGAATACCACCCAATTAAAATTGCTTAATAATGATATTTTAAATTTTCCAGACCATCGCAAAGTGATACGTAGGTTAATTCGTAATGATTTAATTTCTAATGAAATGATCTCATTGATCAATACGCTAGCATCTTATGACTTCCTGCAACGCAGCGCTTCACTTTTATTAAACGAAAACACTCGCTTCTTATTATTAGAATTAAATAATGTCGGAAAACTAAATAAAGTAGCCTTTAATTTAATTGACCAATTATATGATCAAGGTCTTGTAGAAATAGTGCTGAACCGTATTGAAAAAGGCAAACGCCCCGCATTTTATAATACGCAGTCACAATTAGTTGATGAATTTTATATCACTTATATGTTGGCTCTGAACAAAACCTCTATTTTTTTTGACGAAATTGCTTCACCGGATCCAATGCCACTCGGTTCAAGGAAAAAATTACGCAGTTAAATGTTTCAGTGCTACTCAAGTTATCATTCACAAACTTCATAACTGATGCGAATGTTATTATATGCTGATTTCAACAAAAACACTCCGAGACTTATATAAAATTATTATATGATAGTAAATTCAAAGCGTGGATTAGTAGAATCTTAAATAAGATGACATCACGGAGGATTGCGATGAGTTGATAGATAAAACAGGCCAAGCTTTTGTCATGCAATCTTATAGCATACAAAAACAAGCACAATCACTAGAGAGTTTGAAAAATCTTGGATCACAATTACATCTGCCATCAGGTTGTCGTTTTCATACCAAAACACTACCCCATGCCGCCTATCTAACACCTGATCGAGAAAATGCGGTAGTAATCCAAGATGATTTTTTAAATACTTACCAATTGGAAACAAAGATTTTTACCTCTCAGTAGTTCCTTCACAAGGGAACGACATCTAATTGGCAGAATTAGCTTTATCTATTTACTGCCAATTTATGTTCATATTGATCTATCGGCGCGATAAGATTCTGCAATCGCTCTGCGAATTCAGTTGTCATGACATCTACATTGATATTGTTTTTGTTACACCAATTTTGAATCTCTTTTTGTTCCAGCTTAGTATCAGCACATTGCATGCCATTTTTGATCTTGTTAGCATCATCTAACATGATAGTAATTTGGTCTTGTTGATTGATAGCTTTGCTTCGAATTTCAGAAACAACTTGCTGTATTAACTCACTGTGGTTTTTGCCAACTTGAAACGATGTATACAAGGGTATCTGAGCAATTTTCATCAACTTCTTTTCTATTTCAAAAGATATTTTATTAATCTCACAAGCGTGAGCGATAGACTCAATATGCATCGCATTAGTATCACTCGTCAGATAAAATAAAACACGATATTCATGGCTCAGTTGCTGCAATAAAGAAATTTTTTCTTTAATATTTCCTATCACTAATATATTACTCCATTGCAACCAAAAACTATTTCCATCCATGTTTTTAATGCCAAATGCTTTACGCATGTTATCTTCAAATTCAATGGCTTTGATTTCGCCGTTATTAAACTTTTCAGTTATACTCAACGCTGTTTTTTGCAAGTCTGGCGAAAAATTAAAATTAGAGTCGTCTCCCTTGGCAGTTTGCACCATATACTCAATAAAATGGGTAGAATCGACTTTTTCTAGCAATAAGCCAAGTGGCACAATAATCGCGCGACGATTCAACATTTTTTTGCTCCTAAAAGAAAGTTAATGAAAAAACATCACAGATTTTAACATGTCATTTAAAAAAATGGTCAATTTGAATAATGAAGAAAAAAATGAATATTATTCGTTATGAAGAATTGTCATGCATTCTGAATTATCAGCCTGAACAAATGCCAAGATATAATGATTGTTGTCATTCGGAATGCCACCCGGAGGCGGCATGAAGAATCTGATTACAATTGCGATAGAAAAGATTCTTCGCTGCGCTCAGGATGACATGTAAGCACAAGCTCACATGATTGATAGCTAAACTGCCCAGTAGTACTTAATCTTATACGGCTTTTTACGGTTTAAACTTAGTAATAATTTCTGGCGCCGGTGTTTCACCTTTAGTGAGCATTCGGAGAGCGAAAAATCCAAGGCCTACTACTGCAGCACCAGCACCTACATAACCTGCATAATGGAGAATATTGCTCTTAGTATTGTTTTCTTTCACTTCACTTTTGGGTAGCACTAACTCTTTAATTTTTTGTTGCGCTTGTTGTACAACTGGACCTGGTGGTGAAAAATTTACGACGGCTTTCCATCCTGGAATTTTTATTGGGAAATTTTTAAAACCTATTGCTTCATAGAGTTTCTCTCTATCCTTAGCCGCTATAATAAAAACATGACTTTGGTCTTCAAGAGCGACTTTACAAGCTTTATTTATTAAATATGCTAAAAGGAAAACTTCGCGATTCTCGTTTTGTTCATCCGCAGTCACACCTGGGAATTTGGATAAGGGCACGATGTTTTGATTCATCACTTCATCAGATAAATAAACAAATTTATTTCCCATTAATGTAGCGCGTATTAAGCCAGATAGATTGGTTTTTTTATCTAACAATGCCATGGGTCGAATAAATTCATTTTTAAAACGAGAAATTTTTCCTTGTAATTGTTCGTTTTTATATTCCTCCATTTTCTTTTTCGTAAAGCGTGCTTGTTCTAATATATTATTAATTTCTTGATATCGTTTGTTGACATCATGATCGGCCACAATACTTTTTTCATCCGCAACAAATTTGTATTGATTATCAAGTTCCTTCACTAAATTTTGGTATGGCCGCAAAACTTCCGCAGTATCAGCAAAAAGCTTAGCGCGATCAGCGTGACGCAGGCGCACACTTTTTTCATCCAATTCAGGAGAGGTATAGTTTGGCAATACATACTCGTCTGGAATGAGCATCAATTCATTTGACCCCATACGAGAAATCAATGTTTCTGAAAGCAATTTAAAACCACTTTCAGGGTCAGATAATTTCTTGCATACTTCTTTGCTGATAGAACCCAGCACACTGCAATCGGCTGGGTCAAATGGAATAATTTCTAAAATGTCTTCACTGGGTAAATGTGAAAGTTGCAAGTAATGAGTGTAATCATTTTTGATAATTTCATCGATTGAAAAATCTTTACCTTGAACCAGATTGGTGCGCTGAATAGCGGCTCTATTCATTGTCATGGGAGACCTCTGCTTAAAGTTAGCACAAGAATTTGCTCAGTATTCTGTTTTTTGATTGCCTTTGTCAATTCATAAACGTAATTGTACTGGGTATTTTTTTGAACTTAGGAATTAAATTGTTTTATTTTTATTGTTCTTTAGAGAAATGCTTACTTATTTTAAATAAATTTATTTTTACGAATTAAAAAGGTTTGCCTGTGTTAACTAAACGAATTATTTTAGCAACGATGAGAAAATGTATAAGAGTCACTTTGGTTATCACATCACTATTACCAACGCTTGCATTTGCAACAGAGCAATCAGCTGGGCTACCTATAATAACAGGCACCACGAGTATGCATTACAAAACGAGTGTGAATGCGAATGATGGCGGCTGTTACCATAAGTATACGAATGAAGTCCTTATTGAAGCTCAAGATGGTGTGGGCAGCAGTGATGATGATTATACCGGACGATGTCCAAATGGTTATGTAGTCATGGAAGGATACACTTTTCTAAAGGTTCGAGAACGGCATGAGGCCGATGCTTACAATGTATTACGAGCCATTTCATCAAAAGATGGCATCTTATGTTGTCCTTTTAATTACGCATGGGGAACATAATTCTTAGAATAATAGGAACGTATAATGAAAAAAACTTTAACTGTTTTATTTACAAGTCTCATATTCGCTACTACTCCAACGCTTGCAACAGAACAATCAGCTGGCCTTCCTATTATGACTGGCACGACGAGCATGAAATACAAAGCAAGCGTGGATGCAAATGATGGCGGCTGTTATCACAAGTATACGAATGAAGTGCTCATTGCAGCTCAAGATGGTGTGGGTAGTAATGATAGTGATTATACCGGACGGTGTCCAAACGGTTATGTTGATATGGAAGGATATGCGTTTCTCAAAGTTCGCGAACGACACTTAGCAACGGGATATAACGTTTTGCGAGCTATTTCATCAAAAACCGCAGTACTTTGTTGTCCCTTGAATTATGCTTGGGGCACGTGATTCAAGCTTACCTCTCTTAGCGTTTAGCTAAGAGAGGTTTGCAATTAAATGTGTTCGGCTAATGCTTTAGTCGCATCTAAAAGTTAAATATGATTTTCTATTCTCTTCGCGTTGCGCTACTTCACTTTCAGAACTTTTAGATTTTTTAGGTTTGCTTGACAAATGATTATCAACAAATCCATATGTTCTAAGACCATATTTTACTGCGTCTTCATACGCCTGAGCTTGTTGTTCTAAAGTAATTTGGTTTTGGTTTTGGTTTTGGTTTTGATTTTGGTTTTTCTTAGGGTTATTTCTTTGCATAACTTGCCTCTGTTATTGTTATTATTTACAAGTTTATTTATATCACAAAATCGAGATTTATAGAAAAATGTAGCATGTTTTAGCCCCTATTTGAGACTTAATTCATGCTAAACAATTGAAAAAAATGATACTGGCGTTAAATAAAAATTAAGGTATCAAATCAACTTTAGGACGATTTTCTAGCTTGTAATAAAGCTCTACAAGCTTTTTAAATTGAGGAAAACACTCATTCATTATTACCGAATCAAATGTTATAAAATTGATTTTCTTTTCTGAGGACGTTTTATATCTTTGCAATATTGCTGTTAAATTACCTATGAAGGTATCGTACACTTCATTCGGCCAAACACCACCCTGCTGCTCCGGTAATAACAAGTTCCACATTGCCATAGCAGTTATGCTTTCTTCAGTAACAGGCGCTTGTAAAGCTCTTAATTCATCTGCACTGATCTGGTAAGCTTTTTTTGCTAACGAATCGATTGTTTCTGCAGGAAAAATGCCATTTTTTTCGTTGCCTATTAATTCCGCCATAATATGGCAAGTTGTATCGAACACATTGTATAACATTCCTGGAGTAATAATTCTGTCGAAGATTTCAGTCACTCTTGGGTCTTCACCATAATTTACCAATATTTCAACTTTCCAATTATTTGCGCCTACACCAATCTCATGCTTGAAGTCTCTCTGTTTTTCAAAGAAAAGATTTAATTGACCCAGGCTGGGGTTAATATTAAAACTAGAATCGTCTGAACTTCTTGGCATATTTATTTCACCTCACGACTTAAATACACAATCGATATTAAATTGAACGATAATTATACACTTTTTTTGAGGGCTGATCTACTTATGATCGCTTAAAATATAAACAGAGCGAGAGAGGTCATAAATATCAACGAGTTATGGAGCAAACAAACAACAATTACCTAGTGATGCCCCCCCAGCCATCTCACTATAGCGGGCAACCTCAAGTATTAAGGGTTGTTCAGGGTAGCAAGCGAGCGAATAATGAATGAGATACTTACCGGGTATTTAATATGAAATCTCCAGTTTTTAATTTCAAATCCTTACAAGAAGACGATTTAACATTACTTTGCGCATGGTTAGATAAACCCCATGTTAAAGCATGGTGGAATGATGGATTTACGCATGACGAAATTAAAGAAAAATACCGTAGACGAATTGGCGACCCCATCGTTGTTCCTTTCATTGTTTATCTTGATGAAGTACCCATTGGTTTTATCCAATATTATCATGCTGACAAAGTGGGTGACGGGTGGTGGCCTGATGAAGTGGAAGGCACGGTGGGCATCGATCAGTTTATTGGTGAAGAAGATTATCTGAATCGAGGTTATGGTAGTAAAATGATAGCCGAATTTGTAAAAAAATTATTTGCAACGCCCGGCATCAAAAAAATCATTACCGATGTGGATCCTAAAAACCAACGCGCCATTCGTTGTTATGAAAAAGTGGGTTTTAAATTTGTTAAAGAATTAATGACCCCGGATGGCCTAGCCTATTTAATGGAACAAAAAAAAATAAGCAGGAAGTTATGATGCGCAATTTACAAATTAAATATGCTGATACCCTCGGTAAAGATATAGAAGAAAGAATGAGAAAGGGGCTAATTGCTTATGAAAAAGAACAAGGTATTGAAATTAATTACAAAGAATTTGCTTTTGTATTGGTAGATGAAAACAATATTGCCTATGGTGTACTTAATGCTTATACAGCATTTGCAGAAGTCTATATTGAAGATATTTGGGTTGATAAATCTGTACGCGGGCAAGGTTTTGGAAGAAAACTCATCGCTTCCCTTGAAAATCATTTTCGCGGGAAAGGCTATAACAATATCAATCTAGTAACGAGCGCGTTTCAGGCACCAGAGTTTTATAAAAAATGCGGCTTCACTCAAGAATTTATACGAGTCAATAAAACCAATCCTAAACTTACAAAAACATTTTTTGTTAAATTTTTTTAACGTAAAAAACAGATATTGATTTATTGGGACCATGAAAAAGCAATATATTATTAAAGTTACCGTTTTATTAGAAAACTCTTTCTGGATCGGTCTTTTTGAAAGAAATGACAATGAAGGTTACGCAGTCGCACGAAAAATTTTTGGTAGCGAACCCACTGATCCAGAACTGTATGATTTTGTACTGACTCATTTTGATGAATTAAAATTTACTGAACCACAAAATTTTAAATTGCTTATTAAAAGAAAAAATCCTAAACGTGTGCAACGTGAAGTGAGACGTGAAATGAAAAGAGCAAAACTTGGGATGTCTAACACTACACATGCCCAAGAAGTATTGAGATTGGATCTTGAGAAAAATAAAAAAGTGAAAAAAACTATTTCAAAAGCGGAAAAAGCAGCTAGATTAGAAGAAAAATTTCAACAGAAGCAATCAAAAAGAAAAAAGAAACAGCGCGGGCATTAATTTTATCCTTGATAACCGCCAAAAGTATAATTATGGATTTAATTGTGCCAAACATAAAATACTTCACCAGCATTAATTTAGAAAAATAGAGAAATTGCAATCGTGACGATTTAGACATAAAGGATGTTCAAAACACTTACGGAAATAATGCTATTTTTTTCGATGAATGCTTTAAGTCATTTATTGCGCAAAAACAAGCGTACGATAAAACATACTATTCTAACTTCAGCGCCGTGTATGAATCACTAAAACCCTCATCAAGTCGCAATAGCCAAAGCAGTTAAAAATGACGAGCTATACGTGATATTCACCCAAATTTGCCATTCTTTAACTTTACCACTTTCAAGTTTATATAAATTCATCACATCGAGCCTCACTGGAACACCGTCAGGATTATGTTTATAAAAAATAGCATTTTGCTCTGCACGAAAAGCTATGCGATCTTCCTCTGTCGTAACATCCTTTATCTCACTTTTTAAATCCGTAAATATTTTGTGGATAATGGGTAAGCGTGATTTCAAATCATTCAAGTTAAGTTGTTTTGACATTGTGTGATTAAACATGATGAGATCAGAAGCAAAATATTGATCAAGCATCTGTTCATTTCCAGGTTCAAACGCAGTTACAAATGAATCGAATGCGAATTTGTGTGCAAAACCAGAAAACAATTCTTCATAACGCATGGTAATTTTACCTCTCAAGTGTGCAATGGTTTGGTCGATTGTCTTAATCAATTTTCTTGTTCGATCAAGACTCTGTGAAAGGATTTGCTTGTGAGAAATCAAGGCGTCAATTTTATTGAAGTCATCACTGTGGATAATCCTCTGTATGTCATTGAGAGAAAAATTCAATTCACGATAAAATAAAATTTGCTGCAGCATCAAAGTCTGCTCCTCCTCATAATAGCGATAATTGTTATCGCCATAATAAGCAGGCTTTAGTAATCCGATCGTATCGTAAAAACGTAATGTTCGAATGCTGATTCCAGATAGCTTGGCTAATTTCTTTACCGTGTAAGACATTTTCATTTTCCTATCACTGACGTTTAGCACCATAAAGGGTGACGTAACGAGAGAGTCAATACCATTATAATAAATGCCAACTAAGCTTATGTCGCAAAGAAAGAAAGTCAGTGAAGACGTTTGGGACAAGTGTTTGAACAGGAAAAGAAGAAAAAAAATACGAAGCCGGAGTTACACATTACAGAAAACTATCTGTTATTTTCCAACAAGGGATATTACCGATATTTAACCGAAGGTGATCTACATTTGCACACGCCAAATTAAAACTTAATTAATTTGGCGTCCCCAAGGGGATTCGAACCCCTGTTACCGCCGTGAAAGGGCGATGTCCTAGGCCTCTAGACGATGGGGACGGACATTAAAATCGTCGCGTATATTGCACATCGATTTGGAGCTAGCCGGGATCGAACCGGCGACCTCTTGCATGCCATGCAAGCGCTCTCCCAGCTGAGCTATAGCCCCGACTAATTCTTAAGAGAGGTGGGATTCTAAGAAGGCTGCTCGCTTTTGTCAATGTAAAAAAGCCAAAACCAGCAATAACTTGTGTGTAAAAGCGAATACCAAATAAAGAGGGTATTTGAATCGCAATAATAATCCATTGTTTAAATGTAGTGGCTACTTAGTTTTAAATTTTTTAGTTTTTTGATCAGTATTACTCTCTTCAACCGCAGTTTTTGGTGCTTTTTCTGAGCTTCCTTCAAGAGAAGTTGAATTAGCTGTATCTCTAAAGAAATTTGACCAAAAACTGGCTTCTTCACGACTCAATTGTTGAGGCGAACTCTGCTCCAGATAGGAATCCAAAATCTCGGTTGGGTCCTCTTCAACATGCACATCTTCTGGTTTTTCTAAGTTAAAAGTTGAGGTATTTTGTTGAATATCTAAATCAGCGACGTGCATAAAATCTTCTTCAGACTCTTCATTACTTCTTTTGCGCTTTAAATCTGTTTGTTCATCTGCAGTACGCTCTTCCTGAGCGGATTGTTGTATCTCTTCCTCACCACCCTCTCCCATTCGAGATGAATTCTCTAGTTCTTGCTCCCTTAACCACTGTAGAAGATTTTCATCATAAACATAAGGATCAGGGTTTGGATTCATATCACGGCCTACATCCAAACTTTCTGGATTTTCTCCTACATTAAATTCAAACTCTTGGTTTATGCTTTTAAGCTCTTCTTTTGTAGCGTTTTCTCGTCGTTTAATCTCTTCTCTCTCTTTTTCTAGTGAATTTTCTGTATCATGGCGATTCAACCACTGAATAAAATCTTCCTCATTCAATTCAGAGGCGTTACTAAAATCCACCATCTCCATAAAACCAAAACTTTGTAGATCTTGTTCCATGCCAGAAGATTCGTGAGGAAGCTCGGATGGCTTATTCGCAATATGCTCATCAGGTATATCAAGTACCACAGGTTGAGTAGTTTTATTTGGATCAAAACTTCCTTGATATGTTGCTACCAATGAGTCGAAAGCCAACTTCAGCCCAGAAGGATTCATGCGACCAGTCGTTTGCACAAAGCGGACTTTGTCTTCACCATTCTTTCCCCCATATGTCATTTCTAAAGAATAATTTGTAAGCTTCTTACTTATTTTCTGAAGATAATTCAATGTAGGACTAAGATTTTTATAAATAGAATTAGCTTTAAGACTATTACAAGTTACTACCCCAGTTCTTTCATCCAGATGAAATTTCCTCGTGCGGATAGTTAACATAGGCGTAACTGTGGTGGTGCGAGCCTGTGTCGCTCGATGAATGGGTGCAGCTGTTTTCTTTGGAGAATAGCCTTCATTATAAGAAGCAATCAACCGATTAAAGGCAGCTTTACGTTCAGAAAATGAAGCTATGTCAGGATTGATTGGAACTAAGTACACATGCTTTCTATCACTGCTCTGTTCTAAGCGATAATTTTGTAGTTCATTGTTTTTCTGTAAAACAAAAAACGACGGACTCAGACGACTAAATACGGTCTCGGCTTTTATTTGTTTACTAGTTATCTCCCCTGTTCCTGAATTCATATCGAATATATACATAAAAATAACCTCCGCTTTTTTTAAGTATAGCCCGTTTAAAAACAAGGGAATTTTATGTAAGTTATTGCAAAAATGAGAAAAAATCATGCCAGGAACCTGACATGATTTCTTGGGAAGGATTATCGACGATCAGCAAACTTGATGGGTAATGGCATATTTGTACAACTTTTTTGGCTTGCCAAATTCATCAAATAATTATTGCGTAATTCATAAGCTTGGACTTCTTGACGTTCAGCATCAGAAAAATCCATAAAGAACCATGGCACAATAAAGAATGCACCAGCAACCCCTAATGCGACGTTTTTGCCGGTTTTGTTTTCTTTAGGAATTAAATTTAATATTTTGGTTTGATTGTTTTGAACTTCATAACGAATCTGTGAACACGTTAATGCTCGATCACCTGGCTGATATTGGGGTACAGGATTAGGTGTTGCGCCTGCACAACCAGTTAATGTGGCTGCAAACATGGCAAACAAACTGCCGGCCACAACAATGGCTTGAATAGGTTTAGAAAGTATCATGACGCCCTCGTTTTATGTTTCTTATTGTGATTTTTTTATTGATGTAAATATGTGCAATTTTTTTTTATTTAAAAAATCTGAACTGGGAATTCTAGTGGGTGCTGATTAGTAAATCAACAGATTTTTAATTTCTGACAATGTATTGAGCATCATTAAGCTTGAGCAATGGCTTTGCCGAGGCGCTCAATAGTCGCATGCTTGCCTAAAACAGCTAGCGTGACATCAATCGGAGGCGATACTGTCGTGCCTGTGACAGCAATACGAATGGGTTGTGCTAATTTCCCCAACTTAACCCCGGTCTTTTCTGCTGTATTTGCTAGTACTTGGTGAATGGATTCTTTTGACCAATTCGAAAGTGTATCTAATTCTTGTTTAATTAAGTTCAATGATGGCAAAAGATCTGGTGAGAAATGCGTTTTTAATTCCGTTGCAATCTGTATGTCTTCATAAAAAAAACGGCTTCTTTCCGCCATTTCTTTCATGGTTTTCGTGCGCTCACGTTGCGCAAGCACGACATCTGTCAACGCTGGTCCTTTGCTGAAATTTACGCCTAATTTTTCTAAATGCCATTGTAACTCTTTGGCAATTTCGAGCGGATTTTCCGTTTTAATATAGTGATGGTTTAACCACAATAATTTTTCTGCATTAAATGCAGCAGGTGAACGATTGATATCTGAAATCTCAAAGAATTCAATTAATTCGTCTTTCGAAAAAATTTCTTGATCACCATGTGACCAACCGAGACGTGCTAAATAATTGAGTAAGGCATGTGGTAAATAACCTTCTTCTCGATATTGCATGACACTCACCGCACCATGACGCTTAGACAACCGCTTGCCATCGCTGCCTAAAATCATCGGTACGTGTGCATAATGCGGTGGTGTAGCACCTAAAGCACGCAAAATATTAATTTGTCGCGGCGTGTTATTGATGTGATCATCTCCACGAATAACATGGGTAATCTTCATATCCCAATCATCAACAACAACTGTAAAGTTATAGGTTGGTGTACCATCTGAACGTGCAATAATCAGATCATCTAACTCATTATTCGAAAAACTGAGTTTCCCGCGAATTAAATCATCAAACTCAACCACACCTGTTTGTGGATTTTTAAAACGCACCACGTATGGGCCTTCTGGTTGATCTGTCCGTTCGCGACACAAACCGTCATAACGGGGTTTCTCTTTATTTTCCATTTGCATTTTACGCAATGTTTCTAAACGATCTTTCGAGCAATAACAACGATAAGCTTTGCCTTGCGTTAATAATTCAGCAATCACTTCTTTGTAGCGATCAAAACGTTTCGTTTGATAAAATGGACCTTCATCGTAATTTAATTCTAACCATTCCATGGCTTCTAAAATGGCTTGAACTGAGCTTTCCGTTGAACGTTCTAAGTCAGTATCTTCAATCCGCAAAATAAATGTGCCTTTAGTTTTACGAGCGTAAATCCAGCAATATAAAGCTGTTCTGGCACCACCTATGTGTAAATAACCTGTTGGGCTAGGTGCAAATCGAGTGCGAACCATGTGCGATCTCACGATAAATTAGTGCAGGTATTGTAACAGTTGTTCGTTAACGCACAATGTTCAATATCGAAAGCGGCTCATTAAATTCTTCCAAATAAAATGCTTTGGTTTGCGTATAAGCCGCGATTAATTTTTCCGGATTATCAGTAGGATTTTCAGGATGATGATGTAAATAGTGGCCAAAAATATGGTTGCAATCTTGAATATATCTTTGCGTAAACAAAATATGATTATGCCAAAATTCATCAATCTCTCTCGTTGGTACTAACGCTTCCGGCATATGTTTTTTTTGCAGATAAAGAAAGTTTTTATACAATTGCGCACAATGATTTGCATCGTCAAGTGTCCAACGAGGCAATGGATAATGCGAGTCACACATTTTTTGTACAATATAATCTAGGTCCATTTGCGCAATATATTCTCGCGCAGCAGCAAGACTAATTGTTTTTATCATTCGACAAGTCCCGGTTTACAAGAGCCACTTTCACAACCGCCACCACAAGGTGCTTGGTTACCTTCGAAACGCGTCATTTTAGTTTCATTCGAAGGACGCATAAAAATTTCAGATAAAGTGTCTTGCAAATTGTTTTCAGATTGATTTTGCATTTGAAAGATCCTATGTTTATTTTTTCGAATAGTTGGTGAAATTTACGACAGAATGTAGCAAATTTCAACCTAATTCAAAAACGACATCGATACTAAACTCTTGCGCTTTACTTAAGTATTGATTGATATGCGCAAATGGCGATGCAGCTTGAACAGCTTGTAATGCAGCCTCATCTAAACTTGCCGTGCCACTTGATTTCACCATATGAAGCCCTTTAATTCGTCCATCTTCCAGCAAAATAAATTGCACGCTCACCCTGCCCTCTCGCTCCATTTGTTGTGCTGAAAGCGGGTAATGTTGTTGCTTTTGAATTGCTGTATGCAACAAAGCAAGTAGTGTATTAGTAGGTGCGCCTTTGCTTTTTTCGCTCGCTGCATTTTGTGTTGCCGGCTTCAACGCTTGCAGTGTCTTCACTTGTTTTTTGGCTTGTTGTTTCTCTGTTTGTGCTTCTGGCTTTTGTTGTGATATCACTTTTTTAATAGCGATTGCATGCTTATTTGAAGAAGTAATTTTTTCGGCTTGTTGCATTAAATGTTGCGCTAAAGGTGCTGCTTTTGTTTGTGCTTCTTGATAAAGATACGTTTTAATACTCGGTGCATTTTGTATCCCGATAATGGGTGGTGATGCTTGCGTAAGCATCATCATAGCAAGCGCCAATATCATGCCATGGAGCATGAATGAAAATGTGATGGCATATAATCTTTGATTACGCATTTGTTTAATCTAAATTTATTTTAAACGTTAATAAATAATTTCGTCCCATACCTGGATAATAAGAATTTGTATGGGTAAAAGAATTGTAAAGTGTATACGTTGAATAGGATTGATTAAATATATTATTTACCTCGAAGCTCGCATAAAAAGATTTAAATAAATATTGTAATGCAACTGCACTTAACCAATAGCCAGGATCACGCTGACCCACATTTGCATTGTCATCAGATGCATAACGACTACCTGTGTACAAAGCAATATAACGCAATTGCCAATAGTTAAATAATGTGTAATTTAGAGCAAGATTTGTATTCCATGCTGGCACACCAGGAATAGTTTTTCCATTATTTATGCCTCCCGAAAAGCGCGCATCTACATAATTAATTTGTGTATCAAATAATAATTTAGGCGTGATTTGATAGCTTTCAACTAACGTAACACCATGACGTAAAGTTTGCGGAAAATTTTGAAATGAACCGAAAGGTTGCAATACTGTTTGGGTCGCATCAAAAGCAATTTCATTTTGCAATTGCAATCGATAAATGGAAATTTTCGTCTGCGCACGATCGTAAACCCATGTCATTCCCCCTTCATATGACACACCAGTTTGCAATGCTAAGGGTTCACCAATAACTGGGCCCCATACATTCTCGTTTGCTTTTGGAAAACGAAAATTACCACTACGACGCAAGAAAAATTGCCAAGCTGAATTGGGTCGATACGATAATCCTTGCTCGGTGACAAATACGCGATCATTCGCAGGTGTAAATATGTTTTTACTTTCAACATTACTACTTTGCATCGCCCATCTGCCACCCAATGTGACATCTAATGTACTCTGAATAGGCAAAATAATTTGTGCATAAAGATTATTTTGTGCTGCTCGACCCGTCTGATTTACTTTTGAATTTGCAAGATGAAAATAAGCATTTTGACCTTGGTAACCCAGAATAACTTTGCTAGCTAATATTTTTCCGATTAAGCGTGGATGAAAAAAATTGGTCCATTCTGTGCGATTATACGGGACCAATACAAAACCATCAGCGTTTAATTGATGACGACTTAATCTAGTTTCTAATAACCAATTATCACTTAATTCATGTTTGCTGAGTAGTTGATAGGTTTCATTTTGATAATGACTAAAATTAGCAAAACTACTCGCTGCAGTTGGATCAATCATCATCTGGGCGAGTGTTATACCCCCCGGAAAATTTACATTCACATCATCGTATTGAAACTGCAAACTGAACGTACCACGCGCATAATCTTTACCAATTTGCGTAAGCAGACTTTTATTATTTTGTTGATTGTGCGCACGATAATTATCTGTTTCCATACCAAAGAGAGCTGCTTTAAAAAACAAACCATTCGTATGAAATTTATTTCCAGCTAAGCTATTAAAAAAGATTTTGTTATAACTACCGACACCTGTATTGATCGCAGCCATCCATTTCTCTGGATGTTTAGTGGTGATACTAAGCACACCACCAACAGCTTGATCACCCCACAATACGCCTTCACTGCCTTGAATAATTTCAATGCGTTCAATATCTGTTAATGCGATTGCGTTAAAGTTTGGCGCTAATAGTGTGGGATTTGTTAAGGGAAAACCATCAACAAGAATTAAAGAATTAGCAGCAGCATTGCCACCAAAACCACGGATGCTGAGTGCAGCTTGGCTGCTATCACTATTATTATTGATGACCCGCACCACGCTTTGATTCTGTCGTAAAAGTTCCGATAAATCTAAAGCAGGATTAACAGCGATTTCTTTCTGGTTAATATGCGTTGTTGCACGATAGCTATCCGCTTTGCTTACACCATTTTTGATGGCGCGCAAATTAACTTCCGGAATCTGCGTAATGGTATCAGCAAAAACCGCATAGTTGGCAACACAAAGACTCAATAGCAGCGCAAAGCGTTTCGCATATGGAATTTTCATGCAGCAATAAATTTAAACAGGTACAAATTGATCATTTTTTTATTTTTTATTGGCTACTTTTGTATTTGATGGGAATTGTAACGAGAAAGAACACACTCCTGCCAGAAATTTATGCATTAATTCGATTGACCTTTCATTGTGCGCTTCATAAAATTCGCATTCATTTTCATCATGCGGGCGATTAGCTCAGTGGGAGAGCACTACCTTCACACGGTAGGGGTCGGTGGTTCGAAACCACTATCGCCCAGTCAATAAGTCACCAGCACTTTCTAAGCCATTCTCTGGATCCAGCAATGCCGCGAGACGTCGTAGGTATTGAGAGGGTACAGAGCGGCATGAGACTTTGCAGGGGGCATAAGATTTTGCTGCGCAGCATGCCTTGCGCACATCATGTGACATTGCAGAATGGCATGAGACTTTGTAGGATAACAGGAGACGTTGCGGGGCAGCTTAAAACGATGCGGGACGTAAGCAAAAAGAAAATCTTGCTTATTTAAATTGCCCTCGCTATAAAACGCTCACAAAAATAAAGTGAAATCATACATGAAGACTTTCAAACTTTACGATGTTCTCGGTATTCAGAAATCAGCTTCTGCAGAAGAAATCAAAAAAGCTTATCACAAAAAAATGCAACAATGGCATCCTGATAAAAATGGTCATCAAGCCACCAAAGCGCATGAAATGAGTACGAATATCACAGAGGCTTATAGTGTTTTGAAAGATCCTCAACAACGGAGAACGTATGATCAAGTTGGTGATAAGGTCGAACAAGAGATTCTTGCTGCACCTAATCAGAAACTTGCTGAATTTTATAATAATTTAACTATTTTTAGCCACTCTACTATTCACAAAACATTATGGCCGGATGAAGATGAATTTCTACAAGCTTTCTTAAACATTTGGAAGCTTCAAGAATTAGTCGAATGTTTAACCGAATTTTATAAGGATCTAAGTGATGAAGTAGAAAATCCTGGTGTAACTGAACTAGGATTAATCACAGCGAAGATGTTACAAGCCTTGGTTCTAAGCCCAACCCATATCGCCAACTATAAAAAAATTATTCTTGAATTTGGTGATCATTATTTGAAACTGCGTGAACAACATGCCAATTTGGATATGTTTTGGAAAAAAGTCACCCAGATTTCTTTCCAAATTAGTAAAACTACATTATTTGATATTCCTTTGTCTGCTTTAGAAGAAGAGATAAATAAAGTCAGTCGAATTGAAACTATTTGCACGCACGAACGCGATCAGTTTGTACACGCGTTACGTAACAAAATATACAAATCTGTCAGCAATAATATTCATGATCAGCATAATAAAGATTGCCTTGAACATGCCGATATTTTAACAAGTGAAGCAATGACACTTTGTCACGAAGCTACAGATGTTTTAAAGGGATTGAAATACCAAGCTGATACCGTCGACTCTGATACCCAATCACTACAGAATTTTGGCAAAAAATATCAACTTCAGTGTGAGCAAGAAAATCGATTTGTGAACTTTTTGAAAGCTGTAGGGACAGTTGTCGTGACCGGCGTGGAAGCAATCTTAGCCATGGCCGCAGGCTTTGTGATCGGCACACTTGCTCTACCTCCGTTAGGTGGATTAGCAGGTATTGTGTGCGGTGCAATGGATGGTGGTGAAGATGGCTTAGAACGCGGTAAATCTTGGTTCGGTATTCCGAAACGAGAATCTGTCAGCAGATTTTTATTCTTTCAACATGCCATCTTACCTGCAGCAGGGAAAGCAGTTGCAGAAAAAGGCTGCGAATTTATAAAGCCTAAATCAGTTGAAGCAGATGAAACGGTCTCACTTCTGAGACCGCAGTTTGCATAAATTAATAACTCTCGGAATCCGGGGTGATATTCAAACGTCCAGTTAAATCAGCAACTAAAAATCTGAATGCATTAAATTGCGGTGTGACATTGCCGGTTGTAATTGTAAACGGTGCAACGACTTCGATATTAGTGCGATACAATCCCCAAACCCCACTATTTTGTGCATAAGTACGCAAATAAAATCTCGTGCCATTAGAAATCTCGGTATACTTCGATTGCGTATGTGTCGTGCCTGGGTCGCGCTGAAATCCGACCACTTCAAAATTATTTTGTTCATTACGAATGACGCTTAAAAAACCTCTTCTTCCACTTTCAACTAAAGTCACAGGAACAAGATAAGAGACTTCATTTGGAATGACGGGTTCGGTATCTAAAGCAATTAAGATGATAGGTTGACCATTAAGTAAAGGCCATTCAGATGCATGCGTCGCTTTGTTATAACTGATGTTCCATGTATTGCCTCCAGCAGGTGTTGCATTCACGCCCGATGATTGTAATGCACCATAACAAGGTACAGTTCCTAAAGGCGTACCATCATCAGCAAACACATTTGTACAATTATCATTGCCAACAGATGCATAATTTTCTTCAAAATTATTCGAAACGGTTGCGGTATAAAGTGTGCCATCAAACGCAAGAGCACTTGGCTCAGCAATTAAATCATTCACATTTGCTGTGAAAAAATTGTGATAGTTCGTAATCAAATTTGTATAGTTTGTGGAGAAAAACGAAGTCCCATTTAGCAATGTGATAGTGGGATAAGCTGTGACATAAGTATCTAATATCGATGGAAAATAAATCGTTAATCCAAGTGAAGCACTGCGATTTTCACTATTTTTAAAGTATTTCACTGCGTTTTGCACCGCAGATATTAATCCGCTTGCTGCAGTTTGAACTGCTGGATCGCTAGGAAATGCAGCCGCCATCCCGTTTGCAAGTCCGGTTAAATCTGCGACATCATAACTTTGTTGGCCACTCCATACAGAGGTTGAATAATCGGGTGTTCGTAACCGACCCCGAGCAACTTGTTGCCAATTTGTCGTATTACTATTTACATAAGGTGATAAGCTGGTTGCGAATTGATTGATTGCTGAAATTACATTTGGCACGGCTACTGAACTTATCACTGATAATGTCGTTGATTCATCTTTGTTTTGTTGTGTGAAGCCATCCACAATCGTCGTACCAATTTGCAACCCATTCGATTGCGGATTGCTATTAACATAATTTAAAAAAGTATTATATTGCCAACCAGCACCCGGTTCTAAATCTTCTGAACCAACTAAATAATTGGCATAAGGATATAAACCAGAAAAAGTTTCTATATTCCCCAAGAAACAAGTATCAAACCCAATGATTTCAAAATTCTTGCGTGTCGTTTGTGTGATCGATTGAAATGCCGCAGAAAGTTGATTAATGGGCGTCCGACTATCATTATGAACTTCATCACCACCATAACCGAAATTGGGGCCCCCACCATGATTCCAAAATATCGCAATGTATTTATCGGCAGGAAAATTTTGAACTCCCCATTCAAAAAAACTTTCAATGGTACCTTGCAGTCCCATATTCAAGTTACCTAAATCTTGCAGCAAATATTCAGCATTGTGCAGTATGAATTTGCGCTGTACGGTTCTCCAGCCAGTTTTATTTGCACCACCTGTTTCAATTACAATATTGATGTTTGCAGTCGACCCAATTTGTTTCATTTGATTGATGTTGGTTGATGCTGCATTAAACTCAGATTCAAGATCTGAGCCAACGATATAAACCAAAATCGTATACGCTGCTTGCGATGTGGAAAAAACAATAGGCGATGTAAGTGGTGCACGTCCGCCATAATCGATGCTTAATTCTCTGTTGATACGTCCTTGTTGTGGCGCATTAACAATGACCGTGATATCACATGTGCTTTTTGCCAAAATTCTGGCACCGCAATTCGTCTCGAATGAGGTAATCGCTGATGCTTGATTATCATTTTTTAAGATATTAATACCTTGGATCGGTAAATTTGTTTTCGATAAATTATTTCGAATGGTGTAATGAAGCAGTCGAATTTGATTTATCGCCATATTCTGTACGCTCGGTGTCGAGGTAAAAGATAACGGCAATGCTGCCCAAGAAAATTGGCTCACCAAACTTAAAAGTAATAATAATTTACGCATGTTAGTCCATTAAGAATTAAAGATTCCAATTGATACCAAATGATATTGTCTGCGAATAAAAAGGAAATGTAGCTGAGGGAACGTTGACGGGTATACCGTCTAAAGTTCCACTACTAGCCGTGCGAATTTTAGGGAAATGCGCGTAACGATATTCCAGAAATACAGACATGCACTGATCAAGCGGATAAAAAATTCCACCACCTAATTCATACACAAATCCACTGTTGGTACGATTATTTAAATGTAATTCGCCGCCAGGAACACCTGGAACCGCTGTGTCTTGATAACCAATTTGATTCCATGCATTTCCTACACCACCAAAAATAAAAAATGAAGTTTTTTCTTGATAAGAAAATAAAATTAATGCCACATCCAACATGAATCTCAAGCTATCAATCGATAAATTATAATTATAATTATTCATTGCAGGTTCTTGATATTGCCAAACTTCGCCGGTGATTTCTTGTTTGATATAACGAAAATTTAAGACTGGTACGAGGGCTGGAAAAAAAGTAAAGCCATGCCATTCTCGTATATGAGGCAAAGGAACAAGATAGTTTAATCCCAGCGTAAATTCTGGGACATTTGGATTTTCTTGTTGGTGCAAAGTGTCTGTTTCAGTAGGCGTCACTTGGATTGTTGAGCTTCCGACATGCAAATTACTCAGCCCAAGTTGTGCAGAAAGCCCGAAATTTTTGGCGTATACCGACGATAATAAAGATAAAAAGCAAAATGCGCCGATCAAAAAACTTTTTAGTACATTGGATTGTTTCATTCAACCACTCATCCATGAGTTTAACCACCGAGACAATTGAAGTTACTAAACACAAAACAGAAAAGCAAGCTCGTCTTCTGTATTGGCATCCTCGCGGTAGCTCAACTGTCATCCTGAGCGCTAACGAAGATGACAAATGATACGCTGCTTTTAGTCGCTACTTACGATGACTCCTCATCTCAGCATCGCCTCCACATGAGCCGGAACACATTTTGCCAAAACATCTAAGTTATAACCGCCCTCTAAAACTGAAATAAGTTTTGCGTTATGTTCGCGCGCAATTTTGCTGATCGCTTTGGTAATCCAAACATAATCCGCTTGGGTTAAGTTAAGTTCAGCAAGTGGATCTTTACTATGCGCATCAAAACCGGCGGAGAAAAAAATGATTTGCGGTTTAAATGCTTCTACTTTCGAAAACCAAGCAGCGGAAACTTGTTCACGAAAAGTTTTACTAGCTGTTCCTGCAGGCAAAGGCACATTTAAAATATGTTCATTATCATCCTCAGAATTGTATCCCGGATAAAAGGGATGTTCGAAGCTAGAACAATAAAGTACGCGCGTATCATTTTGAAAAATGTCTTGTGTGCCATTGCCATGATGGACATCAAAATCAATAATTGCAATGCGAGAAATGTCATAATGATTCATCGCATGATATGCACCAACTGCAACATTATTAAAAAAACAAAACCCCATTGCTTTGTCATGTTCTGCATGATGACCTGGTGGACGCACATTACAAAACACGGCAACTTCATCATTTTTCATGACTAAATCTACAGCTGCCACAACCGCACCTGCTGCACGTAACGCTGCTTGATAACTATATGGATTCATCATGGTATCAGCATCGATTGCCACAAAACCTTCTTTCGGCGCATGCGCAATAAGCCAATCAACATAGGCTTGATCATGAGCAGCAATCAGTTGCTCGTAAGTTGCAAGCGGTGCGTCATAAATATCGATTGGCTTTGATGTAAAGCGCATTAAACTTTGCTGAATAATGCGTACACGATCAGGTTGTTCTGGATGACCAATTCCAGCTTCATGCAACAAACAATCAGGATGAAAAAAAACAGCAATCGTCATGAGGATCCCTTAGGTTTATACGACTTGAGAATTTTTGACCGCATCAATAATACTTAAACGCACAGCTTCCGCTGCCATTGTGCCGACTGCAATAACAGGTGCATCAAATTCTCCTAATGAAAAAGCAAATGCAATATCGCCATCGTAACAGGTAAAAATTGGAGAGATACTACGCGCCATGCCTGCAATACTCATTTTAGCAACGCGCTTTAAAGCAGGTTTTGAAAGTTTTGCATTGGTAAAAACTGCGACTAAAGTAGTATTGCCTTTTGCTGGAAAAATTTCAAAATGCGTGCCTGATAATAAAAATTTTTCGCAATTAATAAATTCACCTGTTTCTGATACTGCGCCAGCAATAATTTTACCTTGATTATAAACATCACCGACAGCGTTTACCAAAGCATAAGCGACAACTTGCAAACCACTTTCCGTGATTATTTCTGCGCGACCAATACCGCCTGTCATCCGTTTTTTTCCAGGAAGTTTACCAACCGTTGCACCGGTCCCCGCACCAATTTGACCCGAAGCGACATCATTTTCTTTCGCATGAATACATGCGTGGTAAGCATCTTCTGCTGTGGGGTAATGGGCTGCTTTATAGAATAAATCGTATACGCACGCTGCCGGGACGATTGGCACCAAGCCATGGGGAAGTTTTAAACCAATTTTATTTTCAACCAGATAATTCATAACACCTAACGATGCGTGTAATCCAAATGCGCTGCCACCGCCAAACATCAATGCATGCACAGTGCCGACACTCATTTCAGGATCAAGAGGCGCTAATTCGCAACTTGCAGGACCCGCACCACAGATCACATAACTGCCTCTTGCTTCCCGCGTAAATAAGAAAACAGTGACCCCAGTGCCTTTATCATAGTGTGAAAAATGGCCGACTTTTAACCCTTGCATTTTGCGATTTTCCATATGTCATTTAAATGAGAAATGATATTATACGTGCCAATTAATTGATAATGGATTCTCTACATGATTACGATGACATTAGCCCAAGCTGCCAATATTCTTGGGCTAAAAGGAAGTTTTCCTGACATTACTTTTCAAGGATTAAGCATTGATACCCGCACCATTCAGCCCGGCAATTTATTTGTTGCCTTGCCTGGAACACGGGTCAATGGTCACGATTTTGTCGTCGAAGCAAAGGAAAAAGGTGCTGCTTGCGCACTCACTACCCAAGCAGTTTCTACTAATTTGCCACAGCTATTGGTAGAAAATAGTGTTGCCGCATTGGGCAAATTAGGTGCAGCTTGGCGCGATCAATTTGATATCCCCTTTATTGCTGCAACCGGTAGCAATGGCAAAACCACTTTAAAAAACATGATGGCTGCCATATTAACCGCAGCTTGCAACCGTAATGAACAAGAAGTGCTCGCAACACTTGGCACACTCAATAATGATCTCGGATTACCATTAACACTTGCACGATTAAATTCATCACACAAATATGCAGTCATTGAAATGGGCATGAATCATTTCGGTGAAATTGATTATTTGACTAAACTCACGCGTCCTAATGTTGCAGTCATCACGAATGCAGCGGCATCACATTTAGCAGGTGTCGTTAATCTCGATGGTGTTGCAAAAGCTAAATCAGAAATTTTTGCGGGCATGCCGCCAGATGGCATCGCTATTTTGAATCGTGATGATGCTTTTTATACTTATTGGCGCGAACAAATTGCTGATCATCGTTACATTAGCTTTGGTTTACACCCAGATGCAGATGTCACCGCAACCGTGTTAGATACTGCAAACGGCCAACGCTTACGATTTAATTGTCCAAAGGGCAATATTGAAGTGACATTACCTTTGCTCGGTCAACATAATGTTTTAAATGCATTAGCAGCTGTTGCTGCAACCATTGCCATTAACATTGATTTATTGGCCATCAAAGCTGGTCTCGAAGCAATTAAACCCGCTCCTGGACGTTTACAACTTCACAAGCTAGCGAATGGTGTCAACATAATAGATGACACATACAATGCAAATCCATTTTCTTTGAGTGCAGCGATTGATACGTTAGTGCACTTTGAAGGCAAGAAAATTCTTGTGTTAGGTGACATGAAAGAATTAGGTGATGAAGAAAAAAATTTACATCATCAAGCAGGTCTTGCTATTCGCAAAGCTGGAATCGACTATCTTTTTACTTATGGTCAACTCAGCGAATTAACTGCGATCAGCTTCGGTGAAGGCGCGTATCATTTTAGTGAACAAGAAAAATTAGTCACCGCCTTGAAACCATTCTTATATAATCACACAACCATTTTGATTAAAGGCTCGCGCTCTATGAAAATGGAAAATGTTGTTGCTGGTCTGATGTCATAATGTATTTGAGGAGTTAAACCGTTGCCACTGAAAACCCCGATAACAATTGCTTATGGTGATGGCATTGGTCCAGAAATCATGCAAGCAACTTTAGATATTCTTGCTGCTGCAAATGCACAAATTGATTTGGAAGTGATTGAGATCGGGAAAAAAGTTTATCTCGAAGGTAACTCGACTGGTATTCCAGAAGAGGCATGGGCATCATTAAAGCGGACAAAAGTTTTATTGAAAGGCCCCATCACTACGCCACAGGGTGGTGGTTATAAAAGTTTAAATGTTACATTGCGAAAAACACTTGGGCTTTTTGCCAATGTTCGTCCCTGTCGATCCTATGCACCTTATGTACCGACAAAATTTTCTGATATTGATTTAGTCATTGTGCGCGAAAATGAAGAAGATACTTATGCTGGTATCGAGCACCGTCAAACAGATGAAGTCTATCAATGCTTGAAAATTGTAACGCGTCCGGGTTGTGAACAAATCATCCGTTATGCATTCGAATATGCTTTAAAATTTAATCGTAAAAAAGTCACTTGCTTTACAAAAGACAACATCATGAAAATGACTGATGGTCTTTTCCATCGCATATTTAATGAAATCGCAACTGAATACCCACTCATTGAACATGAGCATTACATTGTGGATATTGGTACTGCTTTAATTGCCAGTCATCCAGAAAAATTTGATGTCATTGTCACTTTAAATTTATATGGCGATATTATTTCTGATGTCGCAGCGCAAGTGGCAGGATCGGTCGGCCTTGCAGGTTCTGCAAATATTGGCAATCAAATGGCTATGTTTGAAGCGATCCATGGTTCTGCACCAGACATTGCAGGTAAAGCCATTGCAAATCCTTCCGGTTTAATTAATGCAGCAATTCAAATGCTCATTCATATTAATCAACCAGAAGTAGCAACTTTAATTGAAAATGCCTGGCTAAAAACATTAGAAGATGGCATCCACACTGGTGATATTTTTTCTAGTGAATTTAGTACACAAAAAGTCGGTACAAAAGATTTTGCAGATGCAGTCATTCAACGTCTAGGACAACAACCTAACTTTTTTCATCCTGTTGATTACAAACCCGGTGCATACGCAAAAATTGAATGCTATGGTCATGTGGGTCCACCTATTCCAAAAAAATTAGTTGGGGTCGATGTCTTTATTGATAACAATCAAAATTTATCACCTGATGTTTTGGCAGAAAAATTATTAAGCTTAAATACACCTCTTAAACTCATAGTCGTGACAAGTCGCGGTTTGAAAATTTGGCCAAACAGCACAATTGAAGCTCCCTATTTACGTCATTGTTGTTGTCGCTTTCAATCGACAACTGATCTTGCAAATCTGGAAGCGATTTCTCATGATGTAATCAATGCGTTATTAACTCAATTTGACCAAGCTCAGCTTGATGTTGTGAAAACAGAAAACCTTTATACATTCGAGGGTGAACTCGGTTTTACGCTTGCCCAAGGGCAATAGCTTCAGGTTTTTTTACGATTGTTCTACTACAATATACATATCGCTAATTAATGAGTGATGTGTATATGTTTAAGAAACCGTTGAAAAATCAATCACCTACCATCGGCACATGGATGCTTATTTATCTTAACTTACGAGATGCCGCACAAAAGAATTATTCCAAACACTATAGTCAGCTTGCAGATGAATTGCTTGCATACGCAACGAAACTAAATGAGAAAGAAACTCTCCCTTACGATCAAAAAAAATCGTTAACTGATAAACTCTCGGGGCTTTCATCATCAAGTTTCTTAACTAAATATAATATTGATAAAAAATATTTCGACAATCTTATTTCCGAGCTTGACGCTGATTCAAAACAATTTAAACAACTCTTTACTGATACGATTATTGCTAAAATGAATGACCTAAAAGACAAGCATTCAGAAATTCATGACTCTTATCAAGCGGTTGGTAAATTCAAATCTGATAAGTTAAATCCGAAAAAGCAATCGAAAACAACTACGAAACAAAGCAATATTGAGTTAATTGTTGCCCCACAATCCAGTTCACTGGAAACAGCTCATAAAGTTAATGAAGCAAATCTTACAACGCTTGCAAACATGATGCCATCAGAAGCAAACAATATATTACTGCTAGAAAGTTATTTTACGCTTCTAGATTATTATTCTGACTTAGAAAATTATAAAAATTATCTAGAATACACTCATAAAATATTACAATTTATTGAATACAGTAATTTGCCTGAAACCACAAAAAGCGACATCATTATACACCTCTCAACAGAACTCTTTCACGAATATAGTTCATGTATCAATCCGATTGATTTTTCAAACTTTACTTTTGGTGTTTCTCCAGATATAAATTTTTCTGGAAATGTCAGTGATGCAGCAAATACAGATAATGATAGAGATACAGTTAACGAATTCTTTCAATTGCAGAGTGGCTTGGAACTTCTAGAAGAATCGATTGCTATAGATCAAAACTTTCCTGATTTAACAGATCTTGCAGAGGTTCAGTCAAAATATTTATTGCGGATACAATTGTTAATTGCGCTCGCCAAAATTGAATATGCGAATAACAACTATGATAATGCATACAGCTTCCTCACGGAGGCTAACTCAAAACTACGCGAGGCAATGGAGCTTTCATCTTACAATGAAATTGATGATCCCCTGTCTACTTGTCAATTGGAAATATCGACAGGGTTAGACCTTATTCAATTCAGTAAAAGAGTCAGTATGAGAGAAAAACCATCATCTTCTGAGCATACCCAAAAAGAAAATGAAGAAAATCATCCTGTCAAAAAACAAAAACGCTAAAAAATCATATAGTTACTTCGCCATAAGCCATAATAAATTGTTAACATTATTAGGCTATATTAGCTTAACTTTCAAATAGAAGAGCTGCTTATGCAATCAGGTTTTTTTTCAGATCAAAGTAGCAATCAAAATAGCAACAATGCCAAGGCTAAATATGAAAACAACTTCAGCGCGAAAGATGCGACTGTCATTGCCGCTATTGAATTACCAATAGATCATCCCAAATTTAACAACACTTACGGTAATCTAAGTGCCGAAAAGAAAATTGAGTTTGTACGCGCACGCATTATAGAAACGATGCAATATGTCAAAGCAAAGCAACCAAGTGCAAAGCATGTAGTAGTCGCATTACGTGAATATTGTATTACTGATGGTCCTAATGCCCGCTCTATTTCTGTTGAATCTGAAGAAGCATTGAAAAAAATGTTGCTTGAAGTCACTGAAGTTTATCCAGAATTAACAGTCGTTGCTGGAACTGTATTGGTGCGCAAAACAATTCCTGGTAAAAGCATCGAAACAATTGAACGCTACTATGATCAACACAAAGAATTAATTGAAGCAGAAAAAAAATGTATAGGAATAAGCTTAACCGAACAACAACAAGTTTTAATATGTGCAGCTAACCCCAATGATTCGCTCGTGAAAGTAAAAAATATTTCTTTAATAGCACACAAAAAAAAGTTAAAAAAACATGGCAAAGCCATGCCATCTAATGAGAGCAATGAAGATCAGTATTATCCTAAAGCTATTTTTCAACCAGCAAAAAACAACAATCTAAGTTCATTAATTACCTTTGAAAACGAAATTGACTTCCCAGATATGATTGCAATTGATATTTGTCGCGACCACATTTATGGTCGCGCACAACGAGAAGCACTTAAACAGAATATTTTACCTTTTCTACATCTAGTGCTTGCATATTCTGGTGCGCTCAAAGCCGATCATCTTACAGGCACTGCGGGTAATTTATTTATTGATAACACAAAGGACTCCACTCTTTTAGTGGGTGGCATAAATGGTGAAAATAAAAATGTTATCCTTTTTCGCTATCATGTTTTAAATGATGAAAAAACAATGGAAGGACCTATTGCTGCAATACCTTTTTTAGAATTCAAATTGCAAAGCATTCTCAAAGAGGCAACACGAAGAGGTCCTCAGTACGAAAGTAAGACTAAAACGATTAATACATTTTCAGAAGAAGTTAACCGACTCATAAATCAAAACCTTATAATAGTCGAAAATATTATTTCGCAAGCACAATATAACAATACAACTGAATTATTAAAATTGTTTGACTTACTACATAAATATTATGAGTCAATCCAAACACAAATTAATAATTCAAAACCAAAAGCTTTGCCTATGCCTTCTTATAAAGATTTAACATTTGATCAAATTAAAGAAATATCGATTAGCTCGCTTAACCGGTTCAGAAGTTTTGATATAAAAAAAGCAGTTGAACAAGAGACTGTTTATACAGGTGTGTTAGACGTATTAACACAATTACTGCAAGCTATTGTTCCAGCTATTATCAAAGATAATGCGCATAAAACTTTTTTAGAAAAAAAGCTTAACAATAGTATTCTTGAAAGTAGCTTATCAAATGTTGAGTTATTTTTAGCATTGGGCGCTGATCCACTAATTGATGTCACTGGCGAAGATGTTGGCCAAACAGCACTTTTCTATGCTGAAGCTTTGTTCCCAGAAGCACGTGATAAAATCTTAGAAACTTTGGAAAAGCGTGCCAACATTAAACCAACCCCCTAGCTTTTCTGAAAAAGCTGATCCTTAATATCCAATTCGAGATAGTAAATTTCATTGTGTATCGCCATAATATGCGCTACCTTTTCTAACAGAAAAAATGAAGGCGATGCTATGACTACATCGAAATTACCCAGCCTAGAAGAATCGTTAAACGAAATTACCCAACTCATAGACACCATGGAACATCATGAATTGACATTGGAACAATCATTAACGCAATTTGAACGTGGGGTGACTTTAGTCAAACATTGTCAAAAAATATTGCAAGAAGCAGAGCAAAAAGTTCAGATTTTGGTCCAGCAAAATAATCAAGAAACGCTGTTGGCATATGGACAAAATAATGAGGAAGGCGTTTTTAGCAATGAGACACAAGACCAATGAAATACATTTAAGTGATTTGCGTGAAGTTTGCACAACACGTTTAAATCAAATTATTAAGCCTTATCTTGCAGACATTCCTTCAGTCGAATTGAAAGAAGCTATTGAATATAGTATTAACAGTGGTGGTAAACGTTTACGCCCACTCCTAGTCTATGCAACTGGTTCTATCTTCAATGCTTCGTTAGAAAACTTAGACTTACCAGCAGCTGCTATCGAGCTCATCCATACCTACTCCTTAGTCCATGATGACATGCCGTGCATGGACAATGCTGATTTACGCCGCGGCCAACCGAGTTGTCATAAAGCTTACGGTGAAGCAATGGCCATGCTGGTTGGTGATGGTTTACAAACAATGGCCATGCAAATTTTGACAAACCACCCCGCCACAATGAAAGCCGAGCGACGCTTACAAATGCTCAACCTCCTCTGCAATGCTTGCGGGCCAAATGGTATGGTTGCTGGCCAAGCAATGGATTTGTCTTTAAGTAATGATCGCAATATCAGCACAGATTTATTATTAGAAATGTATCGCTGTAAAACAGGCGCACTTTTTTCAGCAGCCATTGAGATGGGCTATCTTGCTGCTCAAGATGATGACGAAATGAATTTGCGTGCCTTACAAGAGTTTGCGGCTTACATTGGCCTCGCATTTCAAATTCAAGACGATATTTTAGATAGCGAATCGGGAAGCGCAGTCACTGGAAAACCACAACATATTGACCAAATAAATAAAAAAATAACTTATCCGATTTTAGCGAGTACGCAAGTAGCTAAATTAAAAGTTGAAGCTTTGTATGAAAAAGCTTTGACCGCGATCAATTATTTAGGCAATCAAGCTGGTCTATTACGAGATTTAACAGCTGAACTTTTAATGAGAAAGACATAAATAAAACTATGCTTTATCGAACATTTAGGATAAACTTTGCACATTACAATAACCTTGAAATAAACGATGTACTGTCCATTCTGTAAAGCGGAAGATACGAAAGTAGTCGATTCGCGTTTAATTCGTGAGGGCAATCAGACACGTCGACGTCGAGAGTGTCCTACATGCAAAGAAAGATTTACGACTTATGAATTAGCAGAATTATCTTTGCCCCGAATCATTAAACGAGATGGACGACGCGCCCCTTTTGATGAAGAAAAATTACGCGCTGGCATGCTACGTTCCTTAGAAAAACGTCCTGTTAGTGTTGAACAAATTGAAATTGCAATTGCACGCATCATTCGCAAAGCTTTAACTAGCGGTGAACGCGAAATTGCTTCATCACAAATCGGTGAATGGGTCATGGAAGAATTACATCAACTTGATCAAGTAGCCTATGTCCGGTTCGCATCAGTATATCGATGCTTCCAAGACATTAACGAATTTAGACGAGAGATAAGCAAACTAACGCGCTATGCCAAACGAATCAAAACCAAACCAAACCACACACGAAAATAATGGTATTAATCCTGTAGCAAGACGAAATGCTCGTCGTTATGCATTGCAAGCAATGTATCAATGGCAAATTGCAGGTACTACAGTTGCTGATATTGAAGCTGAGTTTCTGAATTATCATATCGATAAAAAACTGGATATCGCTTACTTCAAAGAACTCATTCATGGTGTGCCGAAGTTTCAACATGAAATTGATGAAGCGATGCAACCTTTTTTAGGCAGAAGTTTGCAAGAGATTGACCCTGTTGAATTAGCTGTTCTACGATTAGCCATTTATGAATTAATGAAACGCCCCGATGTTCCTTATCGCGTTATTATCAATGAAGCATTAGAGCTTACGAAAAAATTTGGTTCGGTTGAAGGTCACAAATTTGTAAATGGTATTTTAGACCGAGTCGCCAAAAAAAATCGCATCATTGAAATAAAAATGGGAAAAGAATAAGTGAATTTCAAAGTCTTTTTTAACCAAATTGCTATTTCTTTAAAAAAGATGGTCACCGGCTGTGGATTATTGCTCTCCTGCTGCAGTGCATTTGCACTTTCTGTACCTTTTCAAAATATATCCTTGGGCGCTTATGCAACGCTTTATGCGGATTATTCAATTGGAACGCATGGGCTTATTTTCTGCTATTCAAATACCACGCAAAATGTACGCGAGTTGCGCTGGACTTATCAAGGCAAGCAATATAGCTCTGTCATTCCACAGAGTTTAAAAAACAATCCCATTTATGATGGTCGCTCCGCCGATGCAAATGGCACTCTTTCTATTCAAAATCAGACCAACGGCACACTTTCTTTTAGTTGTCAGTTTGGTTTTTGAGAATCATCCTGAGTTCACTCAGGATGCCAATAAAGTTTCGCAAATATGAAGAGTTTCATCATCAAATAGCAAAGTTCATTGAATCAATTTCTTCAAAAACATTTCACATTTCTGTAACTGTTCCAGTGTGACAAATTCATTTGCACGGTGGGCAACAGTTATGCTACCTGGGCCGCACACAATTGTTGGAATGTTTGCAGCTTGAAATAATCCCGCTTCAGTTGCATAAGCCACTTTTGCTTCTGTTTTTGCATTCGTTATGGCAAATGCACTTCGATAAATCTCTGCGTTTTTATCAGCTTCAAAACTTGGAGCGTGCGCTAACCGTTCAACATTTATCTCAGCCTGCGCATGTTCTTTGCGCATTTTTGGCAGCAAAGTCTGCTCGATATAATGCTGCAATTGTTGAGTGACATAATGTGCATCTAATTGCGGTAAATTTCGAAATTCAAAAATAAATTCGCACTCAGCTGGAATAGTGTTAAACGCATTTCCTCCGCGAACCATGTTGGTTGAAACTGTTGAATAAGTCACATCATAAAGTGGATCGAACGGTCCAACGCGTGCTAAGTCATCCGCAATTTGTCGTAAAAAATGAATGATATCGGCAGCATAATCAATGGCATTGCAAGCTTGTGAAGTCAGTGATGAATGCGCAGCCAATCCTTTTACTCGCACGCGAAACACTTGTATCCCTTTATGCGCAACAACGGGATGCATTTCTGTTGGCTCACCCACAATACAACCATCCGCTTTACCACCACGGGCATAAAAATCTTGAATCATGTGGGGCGCGCCTAAACAACCGACTTCTTCATCATAAGAAAAAGCAAAATGCAGCGGTTTGCTTAAGGTTTGCTGTTTAAAATATGGCAACATCCCGAGGCAAACTGCGAGGAAACCTTTCATATCGCTGGTCCCGCGACCATAAATACGATCGCCAACTGTCGTAGCCACAAATGGATCTGTCTGCCAGTCTTGACCATCAATTGGCACCACGTCAGTATGGCCAGAAAGAATAATGCCGCCGCTCACATCGCCAGCTTTTGCTGGTAGTGTCGCAAAGAGATTCGCTTTCTTTTTTGTTTCATCATAAGTGCGGAGTGTCTGCATGTTATGATTGCGAAACCACTCCTCTACCACAGCAATCAATTCTAAATTTGAGTTCCTAGATGTGGTATCAAAACTAATTAATTTGCGTAACCATTCTATAATATTCATACCGATTCCATTGAGTTAGGCCTATGATTAGATTACAGTAAGCGAAAATAAAAATAACCTATTCTATGGCACAATCTTCCCAGTTACACACTTTGGCAGATGCTCAAATTTTAATTGAGCAATTTCTAGCGCATAAAAAAACTTCTGCAACTGAAAAAATATTTTTACAAAATATTGCAGAACGAATAAATGCACTTCAAGAAGTAAATCACCATTGGCTAAAATTCGGATTGATTGAAGAATATGAATTAGGCACTGGTCCACAACCCAAGCAAGCAGAATTATTACGCGAAGCAAAAACTGCCTATAAAAAAAAATTGGCTTTCGTTTGGCTGGTCGCAACAAAATTATTATCCGATTTGCAGCAAGAACTTAAACAAATACCTGATAGTCATTATAAAAGATTATTACAAAAAACAATTACTATTACTGCGATCATTATCAAAAATATTAATCCTGAGCTCATTATCAGTAAATCAGCTTATTATGACCGTGAGTTGAAAACAGATTTAACTATCAACAAAGTGAATGAAATTCATTTAAATGAAAATCACCGTAGATTTTATTCCAAAACCAATGCTAATGCTGCATTCATTCAAGCTTTAGGGGGTAGATATTTACCGTTTAAACAGTCTTATGATCCACTGTTTGGCAAATCAGAAGGCGAATGTTTTGGTTATGTTGCTGATTGGGTAAAACAAATTGAACGTTATGGTCGATATAAATTCTCCCCCGGTTTAACCAAAGAAATAAGAACTTTTCAAGAGCATCAACTCACTTATCGATTAAATAAGTTCAGGCCTATTTCTTTTATTGAATTCTTCTTTGAAGATAAAGTTGTTAATTATGAAGATACTTTCACTGCCGCAGTGGATAAAATAGTTGCCCGTCTCGATCCCTATAGATTGTACGAACTATCAGCTACGTTTTACGGCATAAGAAGTGGTCATGCGATGGCAATCCGCAAGTTTCCGAATTCACAAGCCATCGAATTTTTTGATTCAAATGTGGGTATTGTTGTTTTTGATGAAGAAGATGCGTTTAAAAGATGGTTGAGCAGTTACCTTTGTACATATAGCGGTTATTTAAAAGCGGGTGGGACATTTGGCCTACAAACTATTGGGACACAAAAAGATAATGCCACGCCAAGTATACCGGCACTTGAACCTCACTTTAATAATGTACTAAAAATTTTAGAGCATGATGAGGTTTATAAAAAATCCTATTACATTTCGCCAAAAAAATACGATTTTGATAGTAGCATCACGAGGACGAATGCAGAGTTAATTTTACAAAAAAGATTAAATGCTTTTGCTCTATTTTCAATTTCCACTCATCCTGAAAACTTAGCAAACTATCATAATGCATTGTTTGATCGTCTGACAAAACCCGTCTCAATTGGACCATACTCCTTTCAACCTAACGATGCAGTCATGCAAGAAAGCGTTGAATTAAAAAAGCGAGTCGTGGGTATTATTGAACAACAAATTTCGAAACTGAGACGCAGCTTTTTTTCTAATAATAAAATTACAACTCTGGAACAATTAATTCTCGAAGTGGCTGATGCGCCTGAAACAATGTCGCTTGTTTATCTCATTAAAAACATGATGCGCACAAAACCAAATGACGCTTCCTACCAGCGAACATTAAGTGATATTGCTGCAAAACTTAAAGATGAAGAAATCTCAATATACAAAACCACACTCGTACAACAATTATTTTTACAACGCGCTTATGAAATTGCACAATTACGAAATGATCCAATCATTAAAAATATTCTAGAAAATTATAAAAATAAACCCGTCGATTACAAACAGATTTTGCTCGATATAAAACAAGCAGCAAAAAATTCGCATCATTATTTTGATCCATTTTATGCTGAGCTGAAATCACTTGATCAAAATAATTGTGTACAACTTGAGAAAAAAAATCATTCATTAGAACAGCTACTTCATCCTATTAAAACAACTCCCTGGACGGTGATTAAAAATTTTTTCAAACGGCATCAGGGTAAATTAATTTTATCATTACTTGCAGGGCTTATTGCTATTCCACTTATTGTATTCACAGGCGGAAGCTCATTGATCATAGGAATAGGAGCACTCATTGTGGGTCCAACAGTTGCGAAAGCAACGATAGCAGGCATCGCATTGATTTGGACAATTCCTTTTATAAGTGTAGGGGTTACCACTGCAGTTGCTGCAATAAAAGATTTATTTTGGCAACGACAACAAAAAGAAACAGGTGTGCACGAACAAGAAGCAATGCAACAACCTGCACCACAACAAAAACATAGTTATCGTCAGATATTTAATTTTTTAGGTATAAACTTGTTTACTGCTCATCAAGACGCATCAACAACACAAACAAAGAATGATCCACAACAAACAATCGTAGCTAATAACAAGCTTACGCAACCTTGCGCAAAACCAACCGCGAGTAACAAAGTTGATTCTCATTCGCAAATGGAGCGTGACTCTGGATTTATTTTACTTAGACACTAGATTAAACTGTTAACTATCAAAAAATGGACGTACAAATGAAGATTAAACTGTTACAACGCTTGCGCTCCTTCTCAATTCCACAGAAAAAACCCTTACCTACCCCACCAGAAGTTTGGCAAGACCCGATTTATTTTATTGGTTTTGGGCTCGGAAGCGGCGCCATTCCTATAGCACCAGGTACATTTGGGACATTATTTGCTATTCCTTTTTATTTGTTGATCGCAACACTGCCACTCTTTTGGTATGTCATTGTTGTGGTTCTTTTCATTCTCTTCAGCTCTTACATTTGCGATCGATTAAGTAAAAAAATAAAATTACATGATCATCCTGGCATGTGTTTGGATGAATTTGCTGGCTTCTTTGTTACGATGATTAATGCACCTTTTGGTTGGCAATGGATCTTGTTAGGCTTTGTATTATTTAGAATTTTTGACATTGTGAAACCATGGCCAATTAACTGGCTTGATGAAAAAATTCATGGTGGATTTGGCATGGTGATAGATGATGTTGTTGCAGGTTTGTTTGCTTGCGTGATTATACAAATTGCAAAAATTTTGTTTATTACATAGTCAAGCTCTCGTTTATAGTGCAACAGTTATTTTTCTTTTCAACGCGCAAAAAATGTTTGCGCCATTATGGCGCTTAACATCTATTAAAGATGAACTCACGAGTCAAAAAACAAAAGTGTTATCGGCTTTTGTTTAATTGCTATGCAAATTTTTTGCAAATAAATAAAAAAAATCATCTTTGCCTCTCGACTTATGAATAAATAATAGAGTAATCTCACAAGAAAAGTAGGTTATTTCCCATAATGTTTTCTTAATACTTCTTTGCTATCGTGAAGAGAATGTATCAAAGGATGATGAGATGTCTATCAGTCGCAAAGACAAAATAGAACTCGCTCACGAAGAAGCAATAGATGAACATGTCTTTTGGTGGGTCAGCCGAATTGATCCAAACGAATTACCACCAGAAGCCAAATTACGATCCGAAATCATCACACCCTTTAAAGTCGAAGAAGACAAGAAAGCAAAAACATCGACCCACTCTATCAACAAAGCATACAAAAAACTGCCCGAGGATTTAGAAAACCCCCCACCACCAGATTATATTTTGAAGAATAATATTCCTGGCTCACTCATATCTCAATTAGAAGCAATTTGCAGTGGCATCTATGAACTTTTTGCACCAGAAAATGTTCCTAAAGTGCACGCTGTTTATGATTATGTTGATGAAGTAAAAGGCTATGTTCCAGTTGGTGTTATTTCGAAATACATCTATAACTGGAAAACAAACCGCGACGATCCACTGACCGAAGCCGATACGCACATTGAATTAATTAGTGCAGCACTTAATGATGAAATAAAAAAACAAAAGACGACCATCATTGATGCGATGCAACCATTATTAGAAGCGTTAGATCGCACTCCAGATCCGAACGCGACTTATCTTTCATATGGTTACCAATGCGCAGCCAATTTTTTCAATAGTTACCGTGCCAATACTGGAGTTTCTTTACACGAATACATAGCTTCATTGATTAAAAATAATAATTTAAATGAGAAAACACTTAATGAATTAATGGATAAGCTTAGTGCTCGCCATAAAAGCACGCTGACCAAAATCAAAAGTAATGTTACTGATCCACTAGAATTAAAAACTCAAGAAAAATATCTTAAAGAAATCGATGCATTAGAAAACGTAATGGATATTCTGCAAGATGTGTTTGATGCTCCTATTGATTTAAATTTTAAGTTCGAACAATTAGATGACATTATCAAAGAAAAAAATCGTAAGCTTGCTGCAGAGCGTGGTATTAAATTAAAAAAAGGCCAAGACATTTACTTGGCTGAACGTCATGAGGATAGCATTCTTACAGAAGAAGTGGATGGTGAATTATTTTCTGCAAAAGTAAAAGATTTAAAAAACTTTCGTAATGTTAAACGCCAAGCCATTGCCCTTGTGTTTCGTTATTTAATGCAAGACACCGATGGTCATAATCAAAACATGTCTAAAGATGGCTGGATTATCGATTTTGACATGGCCAAATTACGTATTCTTTTTCGCTATCGTGATCCCTCTTTGAAAGACAAATATTTGCGCCAACCGAATGAGTTGACGTTTGTCATTACTGCAAATGATATTTTAAATTTTCCTGATCTTTCTGACGCCGATTTTTATTATTGGGTGGCAAAAATAACGCGCATACCTGATCAAGTTACATCAGGGGGTTCACTTATCGATGTATTTCCAAGAAATTATTTTCGACAACATGATAATGAAGTTTTCAGAAACTTAAAACGTAATGCCATTTTTGTACCAAATAAATATAAAGGTTTTTTAAAATATGTCGTTGCTGATGCTGAAATGGTTTTCAATGTTGGCATGACCCACATACAAAAAAATATTCATGAGGGTAAAAGTGAAGCGGAGATTCTTAAGCTGCTAAATGAAATCACGGCGGATGAAGATGCGCACATGAAAGCAGCACATCGAGAATTAGTGAAATTACCCCATTTTCGCAAATACATGGAAAAGCATGGTGAAAAAACGCTGGCTTTAGTTTTAAAGGAATTTACTGAATTACGTGAGAAAAAACTCAGCAAGCTCGGCGAGCAACCACATTATAAAAAATTAATTGAGAGTATCAGTTTAGAAAAAATAAAAAATAAACATATTGAATTATTAGTTGATTGCCGATTAGAAACAATCAAAGAACAATTTATTAAACGTTTAGGGAAAGAACAAATCATGCCACTACGCGTATCCATCCTGCGGGATCTCAGTAAAAACGCGGATAAGATGTGTGGGATCTTTAGCAGTAACGAACATGCTGTAAAAGTGGTTTGCAAAAAGATAGAAGAATTATTAAAAGAGTTTCCCAAAAGCTTAACGAACGATCAAAAACAATTAACCGAACTTTTCGGCAAAACTCAATCATTAATATTTTATATGTCTGTGCTAGCCCAACGCTCACCTGAATTAAAAACTTTGTTGCGCGATAAAGTTGCAATATTAAACACACGCTCAAAGCAATTATCAGATAAATTGCAAGTCTTTAAAATCAAGCCGATTATACCCGCAAAAATAAATTCATCAGTGAATGGATCTGTTAACCGCTTTGTCAGTAGTAAATGAGTCACGCTTTGCTCTATTTTTCTTCCTTCTTATGCATATTGCAGAATACTGATTATTTTATATAATTGTGACTATTATAAAAACTAGAGATACGAGAATGTCAAATATGAGAGCAAACTATCTAGCAAAAATCCCTGCTGATACTAAGAATAATGATGAAAATAGAAACTCTAGAGCTTTGATCCAAGCTTTAAAAAATGGCATACAGCAGTATTGCACCCCCATGCCAGGCTCATTTTTAATGGGTCTTCCAATTAGAAGTCGCACAAGCGATAGGGCTGCAATGGCAGAACTGAATATTACGAGGCTTCACGAATTAGAAAAAAAATATGGTATTAATGCTGAAATTCCAAAAGAAGAGATTTTGGCTTCCCTGATATCAACCGGCCCAGCATTTGCGGAAATGGTGTATCGATGTTTTGAAAAATTTGAAGTTGAAGTTAACAAAAATTCACCACGCAAGCTTTAATGATATCCAGCTTGTCATTCTTCATCAAAAAGTTAGAGATCCTTCGCGTAATTTACCCCGGCGCAGGCCGGGGCTCAGGATGACAAATACAGGATAAGTGGATGCATGCGCTAGCGAATCATTCAAAAACTTTAATCACTTCAAGCTCAGGAAATTCTTTTAAGACTGCTGCTTTATTTTTTTCTAAGAATATTAATTTTAAATTCGGACCTGCATCTTGCGTAAAATAAATTTCTAAACCATCTTTGCGCAATTGCCATACTTTATGAATGGCTGCCATTGTTTCTGGCAAAAAATAACAAATCGGTGGCCAACTACTTAACATGGTCGCATGCATGGATAAAGCATTCGATTCCGACGTGCCACCTAAAAGGGAAAAATTTTTATGATGCAAAGCTTGTTTGATAATCACTAAATCTTGTAAAACTTTTTTCGGCCAATTGCCATACAAAATACTGGTATTGACAGTACGCTGCATTGCTTCACGAGAAGAAATCGGCTTTTCTTTATCACTTAAAGCCAAAATACCGAGATAAAGTTCGGGCCACTCAAACGGCAAAGGATCGCCATAACTATCCATACCATCTGATTGCACACCCGCATGCCATTCAACAAAACCCTTCCATAACGACCGGCACGCACTTCCACTGCCTAACCGCGCCAAAATGGACAATTCTTTTTGTGATAAGCGCCAATCAAACAAATCATTGAGTCCTGCTGCAAGCGATGCAAAGCCGCAGGCAGATGAAGCAAGCCCGGCAGCAACAGGGACGTTCATCTTGATATCAATATCCAAAGCCCATTTTTTTTTGACGCGAAACAAATCTAAATATTGACCGGTACGTAGCGCAAATCCCGAATCCGCCGGTATTGCCTTGTCATTTAACACGATGGTATCACGACCACTTTTCGATGCAGTGATGGTGGTGAGTGCACCCTTGTCTGGCAGTGCAATGGAAAGACTGGATGTCATCGGCAAATTAAGGTCCGTGTTGCGTTTGCCCCAATATTTGCATAACGCAATATTGGTAGGTGCAAAAGCTAAACCTTTTTCATGCTTGATGGTCGATGGAATATTCTGATGAAAGATACGATCAACGACATCAGATTTTATCACACTGCACTCCTTGCAATGTCATGGCGATGGGAATTTGTTGCACACCCGCTTGTGCATTACTATATCTATAATCAGGAGACAATTCACCTAATCCGATCACACAATCCCCCAATCCTGAGCCAGAAATCTTTGCACCTACAACCCCAGGTTGTTTTCTAAGATCATGAACCATATCACGTAATAGCGGTGTGCTTACACCTAATGACTCTAACAAGCCTTGCTGAATATCCATAATTTCACCCATTTTCGGCCAATTTTCTTTGCGCAAAAACTGCATTCCTTCTAGCGCACACTGACCAATCGTATTTTGAATATGGCGAAAAAGACTAGGATGAGAATTAAATTGATTTTGTACGCGTTTAATCGCCTCAACTGTTGGGGTTTTAAATCCAGCATAAAGCGCTGTCATGGGATAAGTAAGCGGAAATTTTTCAGCTGAAAGTGGTTGGCCTTGATAACCAATCACGCCGCCATACACTGACGCTGCAATATCAGCACCCGAACCTATTCCTTGAATCGTGCGTACAACGTTTCTACCCTGGCGTATAAGATCGAGGGGTGAAACGCGAATATTCAACCATGAAACGATGGCAGCAAGCGTAGCACTTGTCACTGCAGCTGAAGATCCGAGGCCCACTTTATCAGAAAATTCAGAAGTCACTTCGACGTGACAACCACGTTTAATTCGCCCTTGAAATTGTTTGAACGCACCTAAAATAAAATGAAAGGGTCTTTCAATTTTTAACTCTGTTAAATTCGTTGTATAGTGGCCATGCAAAGTCGATTCAATCTCAATACAATCATCCGTTCGCGGTGTTAATGTCACCGTAATTCTTTTATCTACCGCACAGACAATCGCATGTTTTCCGTATAAAACCGCATATTCCCCAAGCAGCATTAACGAGCCTGGAGCGGATGCTTTAAGCTGCATGAACACCTCGCGTTGTACCTGAAATTGGAATGACGTTGTAACCAAAATCAGTACATAAATTAGTTATAATTGTTTTATCTTCCGCACTGACCAATACTGCCCCTGCTTGCGCGCCCGATACTGCACCCGCACCGCATATTTTGGCTGCCCCATTAAGGCTTTCCACCTTGGCAATAAATTGTTGAACTTTTTCCGGGACGACGCCAATCTGGGTTAACAATCGATGGTTGTGTTTAATCGCTTGATGTAAATTGCCAGGTGCTTGTTGGATCAGCGCATTATCCATTGCACGTGTGACCGCTGCAAATTCTTCTTGTAATGAGCTTGATTTGAAATGCGACGCTACTTTTTCCACACATTGACCCGTGGTGGTAACAGGAGCACCGGTATTAACTAAGTAAAAAGACCATTCTGGCACAACACGCTTTTGCAACTCATCACCTTCAATAAACAAACAGCCGCCCAGCAGAGCGACGCGTAAATCTAAGCCACTCGATTGGCCATGCTGCATATTTTCAGCTTCAAGCGCAATGCTATATAAAGTTTCCGCAGGCAATGGAATTTGTAAATATTGGGCTGTCGCTTGCATGACACTTAAAATCGTTGCAGCCGATGAACCCATTCCGCAACCAATAGGAATGTCAGATTGAACACGAATTTTTACACCATGAGGCAAAGATAAATTGAGCGAATCGGTAAACACGCCCATTGCAAATTGGGCCAACTCAAATGGCTTTTGCAATACATGTCGAATGCTAAAATCACCGCGCACAAAACGACGATATTTATGTTTAATTTTGTCTTTCAAATGTGAAAGTGCACTAAAACTTAAACGGCTATGATGTGCAATGTCAGCTAAATCAAATAAAATTTGCGGCACGACTTCACGGGTCACCGTTGCAGTTGCATAACGATCAATCGCCATGGCAAGCGCAGGACCACCATAAACTACTGAATGTTCACCCGATAAAATCAGCTTGCCGGGAGCAGAAACAGTGATAATTTCGCGTTCTCTATCGTTACGGGTAAGGTAGTCTTCTTTTTCTTGAGCCTTGGCGCTAGCTTTCGCTGGCATGACATAGGCAGCTTTGATTTCCTGTGAGGCTGGGAGGATGACAGGAGAAGCTTGCACTTCGGCAAGCGATTCATAAATTCGTTTGTGTTGATCAATCTTCGCTAATCGAAAAGGACCCGTGCGATGCACTGGGATTTCTTGCATTTGACCATCTTGTGCGTGCGCAAAGCTATAAAAAGACTCATATTGTTCATAGGACAGCATTTCGCGTGAACTGAGCAGATGAGTATGGTAATCGGTGTGCAAAGCTGATTGATAATGCGGCTGTACGACGCCACTAAAAAATTCTGCGACACAACCAGAACCATAACTATAAAAACCAATGCGCTTGCCCGCCAAATTTTCTTCCGCAAGATCAAGCAAACCAGCAAGACCAATGTAGAGCGAAGCAGTGTAACTATTCCCCACTTCTCGTCCATATTTTAATGCAGGTTGAATTTGTTTTTCAGTTACATCTGCTGCCAAATGCGTTTGTTGGGTCACTTTTAACAGATGCTGATGTGCTTTTTCGACTAAGCGTGGCACGGGTGTGTGGTAACAAAAATAATCGTGATCATCAAAATGACGACTGGATTCTGCTTGATAATGATGCCAACATTTTTCTAATGAAGTCAGATAAAGTTTACTGGAATATTTACCATCCACGATCGCTTCATGCATGTAATTTGGGCGCCAGAAATCCATGACATTTTCAGTAAAAACACCATATTCCGGTTCAATGGCGAGAATCCGTGGATTGACTGACAAGACTATTGCGCACGCGCCGCAGCCTTGGGATGATTCACCCGTAGTTTTTAAGCCATAGCGTGCAATATCCGAGGCTATCAATAAAACTTTTTTGTTTGGATTTTCACGCAAAAAAGGCAAAGCGAGTTGCAAACCAGCTGTCCCACCATAACAAGCTTGTTTGACTTCAAGCACGCGACATTGTGCGGGAAGGTTTAATAAGCCGTGTACAAAAAGTCCTGCAGCTTTGGATTGGTCAATGCCAGATTCTGTTGCAAAGAGTAACATGGCGATTTCATCTTTGTTGATGTCACGCAGTGCTTGATGGGCAGCACTCGCAGCCATCGTCACTATGTCTTCATCCGGAGAGGGAACAGACATAATGAACTGGCCTAAGCCAACATGAAATTTGTCTAATGCAACGTCTCTTTGTGCAGCGAGCGTTGCAAGTTGAAGTGCATATCGCGCTGTATAAACCGCAATGGCATCAATACCGACTTTGACCACAGTGGACTCCTTATTTCCTTTTTCGTTCCAATTTTAAATGGCTACGCATTAACTCTCCTTGATTTGTTTGTGCTGCCAACAAAGACAATTCGCCGCACAAAACAGCTGCAGCAGCAATACTTGCAAGACGTCTTGCATTATACCCTGCAACTTGCTCGTTAAGACAACCCAACAAGCGCAAATTCTCGGTCACAAAATCTAAATGCTTGCCATTGCCCACCGCGCCAACAATCACATTGGGCAATGCAATCGAAAAATACAAACGATCTGCTTTCACTTCAGCGTGCACAACACCCTGTGAACCTTCAATAATATTGGCGGCATCTTGACCAGTTGCTAAATAAAAACCCAACAACATATTGGCAAAATGGGCGTTTGCCGTACGTAATCCGCCGGCAATAATATTCCCTAATAAATTTTTCTTAAGATTAATGTCGACAATTTTTTCTGGCGTTGTTTTAAGCAAACGGGTGCAAAGTTCGCGTGAAATTGTGACTTCAGCGATGACATTTTTACCCCGTCCTAAGATGCCATTTACTGCTGATACTTTTTTATCAGAACAATAATTGCCAGAAATTGAGACATATTTGAGTGTTGGATAGGTCTTTAAAATCCAATTCAGCATTCGATCTGAAGCGAGTGTGACCATATTGTGACCGGCTGCATCACCTGTCAAAAGTTCAAAACGCAAATACAACAGTGGACCCACAATTTGTGCGTTGATGTCGATTAATTTTGCAAACCTGCTGGTTTCAGCCACAATGGCTTGTAATTGCTCTTGACTCGCTTTGATCTCTAAATAAATCCGATGTATTTCAGCGACAGAGTCTGCTTCAACCAACACGGAACGGCTCATGCGCTCGTCGATAATGCTGACATTAATTCCGCCAGCTTGCGTGCATACGCGAGCACCACGATGTGTCGATGGCCAAAGCGGCGCTTCGAAGGTTGCAAGCGGCAAGGGCACTTCTTCATTGATTTCATGACTATTAATTTTAACTGGACCTACCACTCGCATGGGGATAGTGGCGTTATATTCAGTGATTTGCCAACGCATATTTCTCTTGAAATAAATAGGCCATAGGGCTATAAAAAGGGCCTCCATTCTACTGGATAAAGCACAATGACAGCAACCGAATACGTCGTCTTAGTGGACGAAAACGACAATGAAATCGGCACAGCAGAAAAGCTTTTGGCGCATCAAAAAAACATGTTACACCGCGCATTTTCTGTCTTTATTTTCCGTCATGGCAAGGAAACAGAGCTGCTTTTACAACAACGTGCAATGCATAAATATCACTCTTATGGCTTATGGACAAACACTTGCTGCTCGCATCCACGTACGGGAGAAACCATTGTGCAAGCCGGTGTCAGACGCTTACGCGAAGAGCTAGGGATCAGCACAACGCTGACCACTTTAGGCTGGTTTCACTACAATTCTCACTTTGAAAATGGTCTTTCCGAGAATGAAATTGATCATGTTTTAGTCGGCACGATTCGCAGTGACGCTGAAATTGCAGCTGATCCAAACGAAGTCCATGCTTGTCGCTGGGTCACCATAGCTGCCCTCGAAAAAGAATTAGCACACTCAGCTGAGCAATTCACACCCTGGTTTGCAGAAGCATTTGCTGTAGCCAAAAAATATTTGACGATGCGTTAAGCCAATTTATTTCATGACCCAACCCAACGTACCCACCTCATCCATTGCAGCGGATGTTGTTGCTGCCATGACTCACGAACCTGTTTTGTCCTCCATGCGCATGACAACCGGAGATCAACATTTTGTTTTTGCCGTTCAAACAGCAAAAACAGAGTACGTATTACGCATGACAGATCTTGCGCAACATCATAAGTTTGTTGCTGCCATTTATTGGCAAAAAAAATTGCTTCCGCTCGGTATTCCACTTGCAAGATTTATACAAACAGATTTGGATGGTCACTACTCTGCTTTCCCTGCTTTGCTCATGTTGCGTTTACCGGGAAATGACTTAATTAATGTTTATACAGAACTCACTTCGCTCGATAAAAAAAATTTAGCGCTTGAAATTTGTCAAATTCAACATGCCATGATGCCCTTACCAAAAGGTCGTGGTTATGGTTTAGCATTAAACTATGAAGAGAATTTGCCAAATCATTCTTGGCATGATTTTTTAATCCAACGCTTGCAGCAGTTTAAACAAATTTTTGCGGATAGTTTTGTTTTTTCCTCCGATTATTTAGAAACCGTCTTCACCTTTGCAGAAAAATTGCGTGCTAATTTCGAAGCTGTTCCTGCAACCCCTTTCTTATGGGATGCAAGTGAACGCAATGTCATTGTTACAAACGGCAAGATCACTGGAATTGTTGATGTTGATGAAATATGTTTTGGCGACCCATTGTTTGTGATTGCGCTTACCTGTACTGCACTAAAAAATGAGGGCTTCGATACTTTGTATACTGATTATTGGACAAAGTTTTTAAATCTTGATGCCGCAGCAGAACAACGTCTTGCGTTTTATAATTTATTTTTTATCATTGTTTTTATGCGCAAACACAGCATGTTAACTGCAAACCGACAAACAATTAACTTCAATGTGGATCGATTAAAAAACATTTATCAAGACTCTTTAGACAAAATCACTGCGTTATTTTAATCAGCTAATCGATTTACTCTCGATAAAATATCTTTGAGTATGTTTTTTGGATTATCAAGTAGTGAGAAACTTCGCCAAGCAACATGGCCATCCGGGCGTACGAGCACTGCGCCACGCTCTGAGATTTCGTAAACTTGTTGCCATTGTCCTTGCGGATCAAGAATATCTTTACCTATTTGGTAACACTTAAGCGGTGTCGCTAAGTCTTTTGCTAGTTCATTTGCAGCGTGTTGCCATGCTTCACCATCACTCCCCACAAGCAAAACATATGCTTCTTCAAACAAATCTAGTGTTGAAATTTTTTTGCCGGCTTGAATCATTTCCACATGAGGTGCGCGACTTCCAGGCAAAGTAGTCGGCAGATAATTTGCAGGGGCAATACTAAGCGTTTGATCATTCTCAGAAAGCACAGCTTTAGAGTGATAAAGATATCCTAAATCTAAGCCAATATAATTCAGAGCATTTTGTTGTTCTTGTAATTTAAGTTTAAGCGTTTCCATATCACCTGCATGAATTGCTGCAGCAATTTCAACAAAGCGTTTAGCATTATCTCGACTCCATTTAATATTACGCTCTGCAACTGGCGCGCGTTCTTCATAATATGTATCTAACAATTCATCCGCAGCATGATGATTCAAGACTTGTGCGAGTTTCCAAGCTAAATTGTGCGCATCTTGAATGCCAGTATTCATCCCCAGCCCACCCGTCGGTGGTAATCGATGAGCAGCATCGCCTACCAAAAAAATATTGCCGTGACGATATGCAGTGGCAATTTGTGCCGCCATTGTCCAAAAGCTTTTACTGATGATTTTTACATTGAGTTCAGGAATTCCAAGCACGCGACGAATTTCATTAACACAATATTCATCGGTAAAATCTTCTTTACTTTCTTCTGCAGAAATTCGCATGCCCACTATCCAGCGATTTTTTCCATATGCAGTAAATAACGAGCGACTCGAGAGACTTTTATCAATAAAAAAATAGCCGATGCTAGGACGGTGTGCAGTCCAAGTTGCAATATCAAATTCACAATGAACATTGCAGAAACGTCCTAAATTATCAGGCCCTTCCATTTTAATATCTAATTGCTGGCGCACTCGACTATGCGCGCCATCTGCTGCAATTAAATATTGGCAATGAATCATTTCTTCTTCCTGTTTTATGCGATCGAACACACGCACAGTCACCCCACCGTCATTTTCTTGGAAATCTAACAATTCTTTTGAAAACTCGATGGCAACATTTTTTTGCTGCTGCAATGTCTGATGTAAATACGCTTCAACACAATCTTGGGTGACAAAACTTGCAGTAATCGGGCCAGCCGCATACTGTTCCAACTCTTTGATTTCTATTCGCGTAATTTCTTTACCTTGCAATGATTCGCACCAAATAAAGCGAATGGCTTCTTTGGGAAATTCATACTTGAGCAAATCATCTATATTGCCCCATTGGCGAAAAAGTTCCATGCTCCGCATACTGACGCCGCGCGCACGCGGGTGTTTAGTTCGATCTTTATGCTGCTCTATTACTAATGAGTTTATGTTTTGACGTGCCAAAGCGAGTGACAAACTAAGCCCGACCGGTCCCGCTCCGATAATAAGCACAGGAATTTTACGCATATATTAGCCAACATGATGATGGATGCTGAATTTTAACTGCATGACTGTTTTTTTCATAATTTTTTAATTAACCCTTAACTATCAATTACTTGAAAATCCAATGATGACGCGTCTGTGCTCTATACTGAATATATAAATACTTATTGGGGAAATGCACGCATGGAACCAAGGAAAAAATTGATCTTACGAAAAAAAAAAGCATCTCCAGCTGGACCCGCACCAACAGAAATAGATGTGAATACTTGGAAACCAAATGATTCCAGTGTCGAGACAATTTTAACGACTATAACAGCAAATTTTGAATCCAATAAAAAAAGCCCATTGCTCAATCCAAAAGTTAGAGAAGCGCATAAACCACAACTGCCTGAGGCTACTTTCATGTTGCAATGCGCGAAAGTGGGTGCTTTCTTGATGAATAAAAATGTTTGTTATCTACATTTACTCCGATTAAATGAGTGCGTCGCGAAAAAAATAGCAAAAAATGAACCTGGTGATGTATCAGTTTCTTTATTAAGAGAAGTATTAGAAGAAGAATTAACAGCAATGGGGTTTCATCGACACTTTGCTAAATCTTTAGAAAACATTAGACCTGAGATTTTTCGAGCCGTACTTGATAGCGGTATTATCATTAAAGATGCCATTATTGGTGATACACCGCATGGAGAATTTTCTCACGCAATTCAAATACTCATGATTGCTTGGCAACAGCAAGCATCAAATTTCATCGGTATTCCCGCAGTAGAATTCATTAAGCTTTTAGCCGCAGAGGACGCTGTTTTTTATCGAGACACTCTCGAATTAGAAAGAGATATCGGCCAAAGACGAGCAGAAAAAAGTATTTGGGATTTAATTTTAGATAATGAGAGCGTAAATGATTTTAGGTCACCAGAGGCATTACACACATATTTACAAGATAATTCACAATCTCAAAATGATAAGCCTCAACAAAGTTTAAAAGTCTTAAAAGAATTGATTCAAATGCGCGTCGCAAAAAGAAAGGCTGATGAGGGATCAGAGAGATTTTTAGAAAAATATAAACAAGTTCCTAGTGACGGCTCAACTAAGCTTTTCCCTGGTAAAGGTAAAAAGCCGGGATATGTTGCAGGGAAAATTGAAGGTCTTTTAACACACTTAGACAGCGAAATTGACTTGGAAACATTTAAGAAAAAGTCATGAAACTATAAGGAATAAAGCATGACTAGATTTTAAATGCATGGTTCAGCATCATTTTCCCAGACTCATGATTGTGAGCTATTTCATTATGATCTTTGTGGAATAATGAATGAGTGGTAATTGATACCTGTTGTTTAATTTTTTTTGCAAAATGTTTAATTTCATCCCAATGCACATAGATATAATAACCAGCCACACAAGTGACAATCACTAACCCTGGAATTGCTAAAAATGGAGCCGCGGGCCCAACAAAAGGAGAAACGGCCAGCAAAACCATTCCAGAAAAACTTAAGCCTTTCATAATTAAATCGAGACGGTGTTTTTTAAAATTTTTACGTAATTGTTTTTCAATTTCTGCGTTTCTTAAAATATCTTCTTTTGAAGGAGGGCCGTTTATATCTAGTGTTATATTTCCATCATAAATACTGAACTTTAGACAAGTGGTTTTTTGATCTATCTCTGGTAGAGCATGGCTCTTTCCTTCACAAAAGCGATCTAAATAAACTCTGCTTCGAACTGCAATATCTTGTAATAAAAGGTTGCGGCGCTCAACAAAAGTATTAATTTTATTTTGTATCTTGACTATTTTCGTTTTATATTTTTCTGTATCTGCTTTATCAGAGGTTTCAATTTCAAAAATCTGCACATGACGTTTAAGCATTCTTTTTGATAAATAGTTTACTTCTTTAATACGCTCATTCAGCCATCCTTTAAATTTCAATTCTTTGGCTGGATAATAAAAGTCAATTGCACTGTTAATTAAATCGCATAGCATTGAAAAAGCGAAAACTGGCCCCGCTAATGAAAGCACACTTATGCCAGCGGCAGCAGCTAACGGTGGATTGTAGGTAAAAATAAAAGATTGCATACCAGATAAGATATTTAACGCAGCCTTTAAATATTTTATTTTTCTATAATCCGTCTCATCAAATAACAAATCCATTCCATTTAGCAAAGAGCATGCACCATCAAAATAATTCCAAACCATTGCGAATGCCATATTTCCCGCGAAAGGAAGTTTAAGTGGTTCAATAGTTTGTATGTTGGTGAGTGTGACACCGATAGGATAAGAAACAACTTCTGGCAGAGTCACGGCTTTGCCAGCAACAATATGATGAACCTTTTTACTCCACCATTCACGCAGGTCAAATGAATGATGATGAGAATGACTATGAGAAAAAAACATGGCAACTGCCTAATTTCATTAAGTCTACTACTCAATTCTTGATAGTTCAAAAAATCAATTTTTTTCGAAAGAAATATACTGCATAGAACATAAAATGGCTATTAATCGTTGCCTCTGGTTCATCAATTCTTGCTTCCGACAGAACAAAATCCTAGTTAAACTTTCCCTATTTGGCGAGCTTAAAATCGCCTACTGTATTGAATTGTTCCATGCAAATTAACCAAAGGAATGAACATGAAATTATATCTACTCAGAGACCTGTTGAAGGAACATGAGCAAGCTTGGAACTTGCAACGCTTTGTGTTCGGTGAGCGCTCTAAGATAGTTAGTTTTAAAGAATATTTAAAATCTTTTAAGTACGAAAATGATAATTATGAGTTAACGCACAAGGACATATATTATTTACTAAAAATTATTGCCACAAACGACAGATTGCCATTAATACAAGCAGTCAGAAAATATTTTGATTCAGTTTATTTTTTCGAAGTATTTAATACTCTAGATAATGCGGGCTTAATCAATGAAAAAAATTTTCCGACAATTTATCAACTTAATTACAATGAGCGGATGCTGTTACAATTTCTCTTTTGTAATAGAGAGCATATTGAATGCAAATCAGAAACATTGGAATTAGCGTTACTTTTAGGGAAACTAAAACATCAATCACCTGAGATCGTGCTTAAATACCTTGATTTATTAATGAAAAAGAATCTGCTCAATGAAACTACATTAAAATTATTAATTGATAAAAGCTCCGACTTGCATTCATTATTTCAGGTAATAAAAGAACTCAATGTTGCACAACAACTCCACAGAGATAATCTTAAATTACTCGCTACAGTGCATTCACTTTATTCCTTAGGAAACCTACTTAGATTATTAAATACTTCGCAATTTCAACTTTCAGAAGAGATATTTGCTGCAATTTGCCGCAACAACAACTTAACTGAGTTAACTCATATTTTTGAATTGATATGCCCAATAGATCCATTAAAAATTAATCAAGAAATTATTGCATACTTGTTAAAAAATGAAGTTAATTCAGAAAAATTATATTCCAATTTAACATATTTAAAAAACTGTAATCTATTAACTGTTAAATCATTCCAGAACTTCGCAACTATATTTTTGATCAACCCCAACCATCCACTCATTGATTTGTTAATCAAATTGAACCAAGCTAATTTTTATATTAACAAAGTGTACTTCAAAAAACTGGTGACACTATCTGAGCATAATCTGAATCGCTTAGATAGCATCATTTCTGATTTAATTGCCGCTAAATTGTTAGATAAACATTCGCTTTCAGAAGCACTACAAAGAATTACCGTTAAACTACCATCTACCTTACTATCTTCAATTGTCAAAAAAAGTTGGCGTGATGCAGGTTCTAATCGCTCGGAATTCATCCTTGATAATAAATTCAATTTCTTTTCCGAACACATTACTATTAGAAAATATCAACGCGGTGGCTATGGCAAAGTCAAAAAAGGATATTATTCACAAGACAGTGATTATCCTTCATATAGTATAAAAAAACTAAACCAAGCTGATCCGGCAAAATCTAAGGAAGAAGCAAAACGTGAAGTTAAATTCAATCGTTTGCTCGGACGAAATGCTTATTATTTTAGCCATAAGGGCAAGACCAGCGTGGTATCTGAATGGCAACATGAAAAAGCATTACATTATTTCAATGCTAAAGATTTTTTAGCAGTACCCTTTACTCAAAGACTGCAATGCTTAATTTCTGGTTTGACTGATCTTGATATCTTACATCGTCATTATCGTGTGCATGCTGATGTAAAATGTGAAAATTTTATTTTAGATTTAAAAATGGCAACCATGAAGTTAATTGATTTTGGCGCATCACATAAAAAACGCACAACAAGAACATTTGCTTGGACACCCGAGTATCGAGATCACACCCTAGGCGCTGTCCTTGACTATAGTTTTTGTGATGATATGTATGCCATGGGAATTGTGACAGCAATGCTTTTCCCTGAGTTATACGATGTTTGTCTATCAGCTAAGAATACAAATGTCATACTTAAAAAACGATATGGCTTAACTGTGGATAACGTTGCCATTATTGCGCTTGTTGATTCTATGATGCATATCGATAGAAATATGCGATGTAGCAGTGTCGATGCGTTAGAACATTGCAAGGAAATATTAAACAATATAAAGCATCTTGATCATCCTTTGCTGAAAAAAATAATAGATTCCACTCTTCATCGTCCTTGTGTTACAGCAGAAGATACATTTCGAGGAAAAATGCAGCCTTAAAGTATGGTGTTGTTTCTGATCTGGCCCAAGCACTAATGTACCTGGGCCAATCGATCAAATAGTTTTAGAGAGTCGTGTAATAATTTGCGACATCTCTACCCCAACGCTCATTGGAAAATTCTGGCCAATCGTCCTTGTCAAAACCAGGCGCATTTTTCAATACTTCTTTTTCAATATTCGCAATAAACGCTTCTTCTACAACATCGTAATGAATTGCGTTCCATGGTAAAGCAAAATATTTACCACCTAATCCTAAAAAACTACCACTATCCAGTACGACATATTCGACCTGTCCAGAAGTTTTATTGATAACAATTTGATAGATTTTTCCTAATGTATCTTTATTTGCATTAATGACTTTGACGCCGATGACTTCATCAGCTCTTACAATGTGATTTAAACTTGTTGTTCTGCTCATAGTATTTTCTCCCATTGTTATGATTACAAACGTCATACGTCTCGTTTAGAGAGTGCGTTAATAAGTGTGGTGAAATTTTTTGATGCGTGTTAAAAAAATTATTTAGTGCTAATGACAACTTAGAAACACAAAATAAAGCGGAAATTTAAAATCATTATGCTAATTATTAAAACGGAATTCGCTTGAGATGTCAACCGTGAATAAAATTTGTGATGAAATGTTTTGCACTTAAAAAATATTTTATACTGCTTCTCGAATAGTGACATCCATTGGTTTTGCTACTTCACGGCCTTTTATTCCACCGAAACTAAAATGCCAAAATTCTTTTTCATAAGGTTCAAAACCAAACTTTTGCATTGCATTCGATAATATTTCACGGTTTCGATGTGCATTTTCACCGATTTGCGATGCATTTATATTGCGATGCGATTTTTCATCCATGAAATCAAATCGTGCACCCATATCAAGTTCTTTTCCAGTCGCAATATCAATTAAAACCACATCGACTGTGTTGCCATAACAATGGCCAGAATCTTCTGCGACATATCCCAATTCAAACAATTGTGTTTTGTCAACATTGGGATAATGTTTTGCTTTGCGCATTAATTCATAGTCATTCGCAACTTGTTGTTGTGACCATTGCAAAATATCTTGCACAGCACGTTTCGGACGAAACGCATCGTACACCAGCAAGCCATAGCCATAATTTTTTATTAAATCGTTTTGCACATCACATAAACTTGTGGCTGCTTTTTTCGTCAGTAAAGCAACATGTGCTACAGCTGGATCATAACCGTTTAAGACTCGGCCGACGAAATTTTTATCAGTCGCATATCGTAATTCGGCTTTGATAGGCGTAGTGCAACGGCTGGCACTTAATTTAACCACATCAACTAATGGATACGTAGATTTATGATTCATAAACAAATAAAAGCTAACTGCTGTGATGACAAGTACAGCAAGTAAAATGAACCCATAAAAAGACAATTGCATCATTATTTTCCGAGTCTTATTGAATGACGGCTATAATAAACGAATTGCAAATACTTGCACCTTAATTTATTTAAATGCTGAATGAAAAGTCGCTGGCACGATTTGTTCTCCAGCACTAACTTTAAATGTACTGTCTAAATATCCTGAACTTAAATGATCACAATAAGACGGGTACCAAAAATTATCGCCCGTTTTCATATAGAAAGTCTGACCAATAAATTCATCACTAATATTTATTTGGCCAGCTTCATTAATGTCTGCAGTAAAGCTTTTATCACCCACTGTCAAGACAACACCATTTTTAAAACAGCCCACATCGGGATAACATCTTCCTCCTTCACGCATGACAGAATTATCAGGACACAGAAACTTAATAACTGCTGCATTGACGTTACATGAAATTAAAACTAAAAAAGTGCCAATGATTTTTTTCATTACTCGTTACTCCTAAAAATTTCATCATTAATAATTTCAATTCAAAAGAAAAGCATTAAAAATAAGAAATAGTTTTTATTTTTTGGATATAATAAACACCTATTATCACTTGCTGATTCTTAGCTTATTGTTATAGTCGAACATATCTATCAAACATCATTTTAAAACAAACAAGAGGTCACCATGGAATACAGACAATTGGGTCATTCTGGACTACGTGTTCCCGTATTAAGTTTTGGTACTGCCACTTTTGGTGGGGTCGGTCAATTTTTTAAAGAATGGGGAACAACAGATAATCAACAAGCGACGCGTTTACTTGATATTTGTTTAGACCATGGCATTAATTTTTTTGACACTGCGGATATTTATTCTGAAGGCGCATCTGAAGAAGTTTTAGGCGCGGCAATTAAAGGCCGACGCGATAAAGTCATCATTGCCACTAAATCCACGTTTCGGTTTGGCAATGGTCCTAACGATGTTGGTTCATCGCGTTTTCACATTATTAAATCTTGTGAAGCTAGTTTAAAAAGATTAGGGACTGACTATATTGATCTCTACCAGATGCATGGTTTCGATGCGACTACACCCGTTGAAGAAACATTAAGCGCACTAGACAATTTAGTGCAAAGTGGCAAAGTCCGTTACATTGGATGTTCCAATTTTTCTGGATGGCATTTAATGAAATCACTCGCTATTTCAGAAAGATATGCAATTGCGCGTTATATTACTTATCAAGGATATTATTCATTAATTGGTCGAGATTATGAATGGGAGTTAATGCCACTTAACTTAGATCAGAAAGTGGGTTTGATGGTATGGAGCCCATTAGGTTGGGGACGACTCACTGGAAAAATTCGTCGCGGACAACCTCTTCCTAAAGTTTCGCGTTTACATAAAACAGCTGATTCAGGTCCACCATTGGATGATGAGTACGTCTATGTTGTGGTCGAGGTAATGGATGAAATTGCAAAAGAAACTGGTAAAACCATTCCACAAATCGCACTGAACTGGTTACTGCAACGCCCAACTGTCAGCAATATAATTATCGGCGCGCGAAACGAAGAACAATTGATACAAAACTTAGGTGCGCTTGGCTGGAATTTAACTGTGGATCAAGTTGCGAGATTAGACAACGTATCAAGACGTGAAACGATTTATCCCTATTGGCATCAAAAACAGTATGAAGAAATTGTACCTCAACCGGTAAAATGGTAAGGCCATTGGGCTTTCTTTTTCATAAGATCGAAATGCCACTGCGCGCGTGAGCGCGCAGCTAAGCATTAACAATACAAATACTTACTTACGCTTTCGAAAAGGCGAATCCGCATTCCCACCTATTGTGGGATTTTCTCCTTTCGGCGATCCTTGGTTTGGCGTTGATGTATTTTCTGGTCGCCTCGCTTCAGGTTTGGGAGAATTTTTTGGTGGTTCTTTACCAAAAACTTCATTTTTATAGACAGGACGAGAAGGCCTTTCGTTTCTTTGGGCTTCTTCTTTATCCTCTTTATCTAAATCTTCTTTATCACTCGGCATAATTAACTCCTCATTTTTAAATTCATGACATGTATAAATTTATTATAAGCTTGTTAGCTCATACTGCATGAGTAAGTAAATTCTTCATTTATCAATTATATGTAGCGGATTAATTATTATTATTCAATAAATGAAAGGCTTAATACTGATTTATATCGTATTGTTTGAATGGAAGATTAAAATCTGGAAGTCATCATGAGAGAAAAATCCCCTCCCGCGTGAGCCGGGAGGTGGGAGCATTTTTTACGCGTGATGTTTGTGCCTCATCATTTGCGGCATAAACATTTGTGATTGCTCATATGGAACAGCAATTAAAAAAACCGTTTCATAGGTAGATTTGAATGGGTAATTCGCGATAGCAGGTGAAGCATGAATTTCTTTGTAAACGCAAATCCTATCTAGTTGATCGACCTTAGCACTCAAAACTTTTTCATCACGCAATAAAATTTTTGTAGCACGATCTTTAGCTTCGTATGATGCTTTTCCTAATATATTACCGATGTAAATCAAATAATTTTGATTAGCGATGACCTTCTTGCTCATGATTCGATAATACGTATCAAATGGATTAGCAGTGGGTTCATTAATTAAAACTTGTGCACGTGTCGTTCCCGCTTCATCAGCAAGCGTGTAGCCTTGCTCAGTAATAATGGTGCCATTGTCAATAATCGATTGAACATCAGCTACAGTTAAATTGGGACACTGGACTTGTTGATTTTCAGCAAAAGCTGGTGCGATATTACATGCCAATAACGTTGCTGTTGTTGCAAAACAGTTTTTTAATAAAAATTTCATTCCTTTCTCCGTAACAATCAATATGATAAATTCCATAAACTGCAAAATGTTATATGGATTACATTTGAATTGCGATACAAATTAATTTTATTTATGCGATTGTTACAATTGTGAAAACCCAAATAACATTGAGCAACGCAACTTCTTGGCGAAATTGACTTACACTAACAAGTTATCTACACAATGTTTTACACATCCGTTGTCTCTTGTAATAACAAATCACTGACACTAATTTGCTGTTGTTTGATCGTGAGCCACGATTGTGACATTTCTAAAGACGATGCAAAAAATGCCAGTTGCATGCTAATGCCTGACTCTAAATTGGCTTGCGCATCACATGCTGTAGCAGCTTGTCGCGGAGCGAGTAATTGATAAATATCATCATTAAAAACATCAGAAAAACTTTTCATTTCAGCCAAAGAAAAATCTTCTAACTGACATTTTTTTTCGATCGCAACGGCAACCATTTTCCCAGTAATTTCATGCGCACTTCGAAAAGGCATGCCATTTTTTACCAAATATTCAGCCAAAATTGTTGCGTTTAAAAATCCTTCATGCGTAGCTTTTTGCATAATGTCCGTATTGATAATAATCGTCGATAACAATGCATTATAAACCGACAATGTTTGCTTTAAAGTTTTCACCGTATCAAATAAAGGCTCTTTGTCTTCTTGCAAATCTTTGTTGTAGGCAAGCGGCAAACCTTTCAAGATCGTCAACAAAGTAATGAGCGAACCGTAAACCCGTCCTGTTTTACCACGGCCGAGCTCCACAACATCAGGGTTTTTTTTCTGCGGCATAATGCTACTGCCCGTACAAAAAGCATCATCGAAACCTATAAAATTAAATTCTTGTGATGACCACAAAACCAATTCTTCACTCAATCGAGACAAATGCATCATAATCATTGCACTGTCAGCTAAAAATTCTAAAACGAAATCGCGATCGCTCACTGCATCTAAAGTGTTAAGACATAAACCATCAAAGCCAAGCTTTTCTGCTGCGTAATGACGATTAATCGGGAGCGAGGTACCATTCAAGGCACATGCACCGAGTGGCGATTGGTTCACACGTAGCCAAGTACTCTGCAAACGTTCAATATCACGTTGCAACATGCTGATGTAAGCTAACCAATATTGCGCGAGATAAATCGGCTGAGCACGCTGCAAGTGAGTATATCCCGGCATTAATGTGTGGCTATGCTGCGTTGCTAAATGCAATAAAGTGGTTTGTGTCGTTAATAATAAATCGATTATCATTAATAATTGTTTGCGCACATATAAGCGCAAATCGAGAGCGACTTGATCATTCCGACTACGTGCAGTATGTAACTTACCCGCAACATCACCAATCAAATTTGTAAGCATACGCTCAATATTCATATGAATATCTTCATCACCAATTGAAAATTGAGCAGTGTCCTCACGAATCATTTCAGCAATTTTTCTTAAACCATTTTTAATGGTAAGACAATCATCTTTGCTAATTATATTACACTCACCTAGCATTTCGACGTGGGCTATGCTGCCAATAATATCTTCTTGCCAAAGCTCAGCATCAAACAAAATGGATGCTGTATAAGCTTCAACTTCATGATTGGTTTCTTTGTTAAATCGGCCGCCCCACATTTTTTTCTTCATGATGATTTCTTCCGTTTCACACCATAGTGAACTTGCGTTGGTAAACCCCAAAGTTTAATAAAGCCAACTGCTGCTTGATGATCAAATTGATCTTCTTTTGCATACGTCGCTAAATCTTTTATATAAAGCGAATATGCTGATTCTCTACCGACGACAGTTGCATGACCTTTATGAAGTTTCACTCTGACTTTGCCTGTTACATGCTGCTGTGTTTGTTTGATAAAAGCATACAATGCATCGCGTAAGGGTGAAAACCATAATCCTTCATAAATTAAATCTGCGAATTGCTGCTCGATGAATGGTTTAAGATGCGCAACTTCACGCACCAAAGTCAGTGCCTCTAATGCACGATGTGCGGCAATCAAGACCATTGCTGCTGGCGCTTCATAAACTTCACGCGATTTGATGCCAACTAAGCGATTTTCAATGTGATCAATACGACCAATTCCATGATGTCCTGCTTTTGTATTTAATGCATTAATCAATTCTGCAAATGACATTGTTGAATCATTTAAGGCAACTGGTTTACCTTCTTGAAAACTAATGGTAATTTCTTCAGCTTCATCCGGTGTATTTAAAATGGAACTCGTCAATGCATAAGCTGCTTCAGGTGGCGCTACCCATGGATCTTCTAACACACCACACTCACAACTTCTGCCCCACAAATTTTGATCGATGCTAAAAGGATTATTGAGATCAATGGGTAAAGGAATATCATATTTTTTAGCGTAGGCAATAGCCTCTTCTCGTGCCATTGGTTTTTCTCTCGCAGGTGCAACAATTTGCAAATCCGGTGCGAGCGCTTTAATGGTGACATCAAACCGTACTTGATCATTGCCCTTGCCAGTGCAACCATGTGCAACAGCTACAGCATCTTCTTCTCTGGCAATATCCACTAAAGTTTTAGCAATTAAGGGCCGCGATAATGCAGAAATTAATGGATAAGTATTTTCATATAATGCATTTGCTTGTAATGCGGGTAACAGATATTCATCGGCAAATAATTGTTGTAATGGTAAGGCATAACATTTTATCGCACCAATCTTTAATGCTTTATCACAAAGTGGTTCTAAAGCTTTATCTTCTCCCACATCCATTAAAACTGCTACGACGTCATAACCATAATGTTCATTTAACCATTTAATCGAACATGAAGTATCTAAGCCGCCAGAATAAGCTAATACGATTTTTTTTGTCATCATAACCACCGTTAAAATCTAGATAAGAGTTGTAACAATAATGCTTTCTGCACATGCAACCTGTTTTCACTTTGCTGATAAATAACAGCAGCCCGACTATCTGGCAGAGTTTCATTCACTTCTTTACCACGTTCCATGGGTAAACAATGCATAAAAATAGCATGCTGCTTCGCATGTTGCATCAAGCTTTCATTCACTTGATAATTGGCAAACAATGCATCATCAGCTTGTGCTTCAAAACCCATACTTGTCCATACATCAGTGTAAACAGCATCGACATCTTTCACAGCTTGCGACGGTGTTTCGAATGCAACAATCTGCGCTTTATTACTACGCTTTTTACTTTGTGCAAGAATTTGCGCATCAGGACCTCTGCCTTCCGGACAAGCATAATGGATATTGATACCCAGCTGCGGACTCAGCAACAACAAACTATGCAAAATATTATTACCATCGCCTACATAACAAACCGTCAAGCCAGTGAGCGTATGGAACACTTCTTTTAATGTCATCAAGTCAGCAAAAATTTGGCAAGGATGATGTAAATTAGTTAAGCCATTAATGATGGGAACACGCGATACTTTACTCATACGCAAGAGCTCACTATCTTCATGTGTGCGTACCATAATACCGTGACAATAACCACTCAATACTTGTGCATGATCTTCTGGTGTTTCACTTTTACGTGTAGAAGAAACACTCTCGACCACATCACCACCTAATTCGCGCATCGCAATAGTAAAACTAAAGCGAGTGCGTAACGATGGTTTATCGAACAATAATGCAAGCGTTTGGCCCTGCAAATGATGGCGCGTATTTTGCTCTGCACGCTCAGCTTTCAATTGAATAGCATCATCAATTAATTGTAATAATTGTGGCGCAGAAAATTCTTCTCCCGTTAACAAATGTTTTTGTGCCGTCGTTTTTGAATAATGTTCTTGCAATGAACACACATCGTATTGTTTGCTCGCATAATCATTCACAGCTGCAACTAAGGCATGAGCTGCAGCATGCGTTGTGGCATAACAAATGTTGTGATCAATTGCATAGCGCAATAATGGCTTATGCGCTTCATGATTATTAATCACAATCACTAAGTTGAATTTTTTAAAATCTGTTGGTTGATAAGATGAGACAACAGTAAACCCAGTAGAAATTAATGGCGTACTCAGTGCTGGATAATCCGCGATATCAGACAAAATAATTGCAAAACCTTTTGTTGGCAAAATATTTCCTGCAGCAATTTGTGCTTTCGCATAGGCTTCATTTGCTGTAGCTCCAATGCCCATTGATTCCCCGGTAGATTTCATTTCAGGACCTAAATTTATATTACTATTAGTAAATTTTTTGAATGGAAATACTGCTTCTTTGACCGAAAAATATTTGGTTTGACTCATCTCCCGCGGTAATTTTTTATTGATACCTAATATACATTCTGTCGCCATTTGCACAAGTGGCAAGCCTGTAACTTTACATAAAAAAGGTAAAGTTCGTGATGCACGTGGGTTCACTTCCAGTACATAAATATTATTTTGCGCAACCGCTAATTGCACGTTAAACATGCCGCGGATCGCAATTTTTTGGGCGATTTTTTTTACTTGGTCCACAATTTCTTTTTGCAGTTTTAGTGATAAATCTGTCGGTGGCGTGATGCATGCTGAATCACCTGAATGCACACCCGCAGCTTCAATATGCTGCAATAATGCTGGAACATAAACATCTTTACCATCCGTTATGGCATCGACATCAAGCTCAATTGCATTTTGCAAAAATGCTTCAAGTAACACGGGTTGTTTACTATCGACCGCAAAAGCAATTTTTAAGGCTGCAAGTAAACTTGTTTTATCATGCGCAATAGCCATTGCTTTGCCGCCAATCACAAAAGAAGGTCGGACAATCATCGGGAAACCAATTGTATCAATCGCAGCATCGACTTCAGATAAATGATGGATACAAACATTACGTGGCTGTTGCAATTGTAATTCACTCAGCAATTGTTGGAATTTTTTTCGGTCTTCTGTTTGCTGAATTGTCTCAAGAGGAAGTCCCAGCAAATTGACGCCAGCGTGCGCTAATCCTTCTGCAAGATGTAACGGTGTTTGGCCACCAAATTGCACTAACACACCTGCAGGTTTTTCGAGCGCGATAATGGCTAATACATCTTCTATTGTTAATGGTGAGTTATACAAACGGTCAACCACATCATAATCAGTGGAAACAGTTTCCGGATTACAATTCACCATAATAGTTTCAATACCAGCAGCTTTAAGTGCTAATGCAGCTTGCACACAGCAATAATCAAATTCTATGCCTTGTCCAATGCGATTAGGGCCACTACCAATAATCATAATTTTTTTATTTTGAGTTACTTGCGCTTCGCATTCATCATCGTAAGTACTATATAAATACGCAGTTAACGTGGCAAATTCGCCAGCGCAACTATCAACACGTTTATAAACTGGATAAATATTAAATGCTGCACGTATTTTAGAAATCTCTTCATGTGGCACATTTAAAAGTGACGCAAGACGGGTGTCGGAGAATCCAAGTTGTTTATATTGCTTAATGATATCGAAAGTAAGTTCTGTAACATTCATTTGCTTCAAAACTTGTTCGTGATCAACAAGACTTTTGATAGCTTGTAAAAACCAATGATCAATATGCGTGCTTTGATAAATTTCATCCATGCCGAAACCACGACGAAAACTTTCAGCAATCGCCCAAAGTTGTGTCGGACTTTGGCTCGCTACAATTTTTGTGAGTGCAGCATCATCAAGCTCAGTAAATATCTCTGATAAACCATCGAAACCAAGCTCTAAACTGCGCATGGCTTTTTGCAAACTTTGTGAAAAATTGCTGCCAATCGCCATGACTTCACCGACAGAAAACATTTGTGGCCCGAGATTTGCAGCATGATTAGGAAATTTATCAAAATTAAATCTTGGAATTTTTACGACAACATAATCTAAAGTGGGTTCAAACGAAGCAGGTAATTTCCCTGCAGTTATATCATTACTCAGTTCATCTAAACTGTATCCCACCGCTAATTTTGCAGCAATTTTCGCAATGGGATACCCACTCGCTTTCGATGCTAATGCTGATGAACGTGATACACGTGGATTCATTTCAATAACAACCATGCGACCTGTTTGCGGATGCACAGCAAATTGTACATTGCTACCGCCAGTTTCAACTCCAACTGCGCGTAGCACTTGAAATGCAGCTTTGCGCATGACTTGATATTCTTTGTCCGTTAAAGTTTGAATCGGCGCAACTGTAATGGAATCGCCAGTGTGCACCCCCAGTGGATCAATGTTTTCAATACCACAAACGATAATGCAATTATCTTTACAATCGCGTATCACTTCGAGTTCGTATTCTTTCCAGCCGATGAGTGCTTCATCAATCATGAGTGTGTCACAAGCATGTTCTGCAAATGCTTGTTCACATATGGCCAGCAATTCTGTTTCAGTATGAGCAATTCCCGCACCGCCACCCCCTAAGGTATAAGAGGATCGTACGAGCACAGGCAAAGTTAAATTTTTTATGACCGTGTGCGCATCGGTAAGCGAATTAATTTCATAAGCTTTTGGTACATCTAAACCAATGTGTGTCATTAATTTTTGAAAGTTTGCTCTATTTTCTGCAAGCTCAATCGCTTTAAGTGTTGCACCTATTACTTCAACTTTATATTTTTCTAATACACCTGCTTTCGCTAATGCTAAAGTACAATTCAGTGCTGTTTGTCCGCCTAATGTTGGCAACAAGGCATCAGGTTTTTCTTTAGCGATAATACGCTCGAGAAATTCAACAGTAATTGGCTCGATATAAGTTGCATCAGCAAGTGTAGGATCCGTCATTATAGTTGCCGGATTAGAATTCACGAGAATAATGCGATAACCTTCTGCTTTGAGTGCTAACAATGCTTGTGTACCGGCATAATCAAATTCACAAGCTTGACCAATGATGATCGGCCCTGCACCTATAATGAGAATACTTTTTATATCAGTTCGTTTTGGCACAATGACCCTCGAGCAAATTCATAAATTTTGCAAACAATACATTCATTTCAAATGGTCCAGGACCCGCCTCTGGGTGACCTTGAAAGCCAAATGCAGGCACATCTTTACGTTCAATGCCGGCAATAGTTTGATCGAACAAGGAACGATGGGTGATGTTAAGCGATGCCGGTAAGTCATCATCTGACACAGTGAATCCATGATTTTGACTGGTGATGGCAACACCTCCTGATAGCGATTGCACAGGATGGTTCGCACCGTGATGGCCAAACAACATTTTTTGTGTTTTCGCGCCACTTGCGAGTGCTAACAGTTGGTGGCCTAAACAGATAGCCATAATTGGAATGTCTTTAGTGAGTAGATTTTTGATGGTTGCAATAGCATTGACTAACAATGCGGGATCACCTGGACCGTTTGATAACACAATGCCATCAGGTTGCAGTGCCAGAATGTCAGAAACCGTAGTGGTGTACGGTAAAATAGTTATTTTGCAATGATATTGCGCGAGCATGGTCAAGATACTATTTTTCACGCCAAAATCGAGTACGACAATGTGGTAATGAGCATTGTGAGAATGAATTTCTTGCTGCGTTTTGCGGCTGACCGCTTGCATCAAAATTTCTTGTGACAAAGCTTTATGTTGGCGCGCAAGATAAATCGCATGATCAACCTCTACTTTTCCAGTCATCATGCAAGCCATTTGGCTACCATGATGTCGTAGATATTGCGTCAATGCCCGCGTATCGACATGTGTCATTGCTAATTTATTTTGCTCTCGTATGAACGAAGCGAGCGTTTTTTCTGAGCGCCAATTGCTTGCAGTCTCTGAAAACTGCCGCATAATAGTTGCCACTGCATGCATTTTTTCAGATTCCATGTCTTTTGCATTCACACCGACATTACCGATATGCGGATGAGTAAAGACGATCATTTGCCCTGCATAAGAAGGGTCAGTTAAAATTTCCTGGTAGCCTGTTTGGGCAGTGTTAAAAACGACTTCACCACAGGTCGTCCCTTCAACACCTACGCTTTCGCCTTTGAAGATTTTGCCATCAGCGAAAGCCAAGATTGCGGGCTGAGAATTGAGCATAAGATGCCTTGTATATTTATTCTAATTTATGCAATTTTATTCATTTATCGGGATGAAAAGCAAGTACAGTTTTGGTATATTTGGTTAAATTTTATCTAGGACAAATTCATGACATCGAAACCGAATCAAGCAGAAGTATTAGTGGCCCTACATGAAGTCTTACAAAAAAAAGAGGTAGGCACTCAGGAAGAAATACGGCAAGCACTTGAATTACAAGGTTTTTCATTAAACCAAGTGAAAATTTCGCGTCTGCTAAATAAGATTGGTGCCATCAAAATGAACGAAGGAAAGCGTACAGTTTATCGTTTACCGACTGAACTAGTTAACGTACGGCCAGACGATTCGCTCAAACATCTGATCTTAAACATCGGCCACAATGGCCATTTGATCGTCATACAAGCGACTCCTGGTGGAGCACAGCTTGTCGCACGCCTTGTGGACCTCCATAAAGAACTCGGGATTTTGGGCACCGTTGCAGGCGATGACACCATTTTTATTGCCCCACAAAATATCGAGCGGATCGAAGAGATTTATCAGCAAGTTTATCGGTTTTTATTGGGGGAATGAGTTGATAACCTGATGTGATTAAGTTGCTTTCATCATATTGGTCTTATCTTCATTCATTAGACTATCATTAACAGGTGGTTTCGTACTCTTAGGATTCATCCACATGAGCGCCCAATGGCCAACCATAGCACCTGCTAAAGATCCCGCGGTTGCTGCCAATCCTCTTGTTAAACCGAGCTGGCTGACACTTTGTGAAGTTACAGCGATGGTGGAAACAACTTTCGCCACAGTCGATGTGGTTTCAGCAGAGAAACCTTTAGAATTGTAGTCACTGGTCGCAAAGATAGAAAACATGCTCGACGCAATCAGCCCCAGGTTTGAATACCCAAAAGCGCCTGAATAGATTGTCAACACAATGGTGGGTAGCAGCATAGTGACCATTCGTATTTGTTTTTCCGTATACCCTTTTGCTTTCAAGCTATCTTCTATTTCATTATGTAGAAGTGTCATACAAGCAGTTGAAAATAAAGCTTTGCCGAAATCTTTAAAAAGTAAGCTAGGAAATTCATTGTAAATAATCCAAAACAAAGATTGTGTTTCTTGATTTAAATCTTTGATGTCTTGAAATTCAAAAAATTCTTTCGGAGTTATCATCTTTTCTGATTCTATCGTCGCAAGCGTCACATTTGTATTTTCAAGTTTTGCGTGCAAATCGTTAGAATACTTAATTTCTCTATTGCCTAATTGCGTGACATGACAAGTTTTACCTGGCACAAAATCTAATGTGGATCCTGAATTGGATCCTGATGAGGTGATAATATCTTTATCTTTACAAAAGTTAAAAATAATATCATTTCCCCCTGACTGAGACTCCATCTCAATGTGAACAGCTTGTTTTGTTAAACTTAAATCGATCAAATTATCTTCTTGATTAGGGATGATCTTTCCACCCCCCTCACCCATGACCACATTTTCTATCTTTACATGATCTGCAATCACCACAAATCCTGTGGGTAATATTGTGCGTGCTCCGGAATTCATATTGACAGTAACTGGTGTAGATATGCCTTCTGTACTAAAAGTATCTACGCCGCTTGCATCCCAAATCGCAGCAATTGTTTTATAAGGTAATTGCACTTCAGGCACAAAATCTTTTAGCAAATAAACATCATCACCTCGTCCTGTTTCTAAATTTGGACCAAAAATATATTGGGCAGCTTTGATATCTTCATTCATAGGCGTAATAGGTATGATTCTATAATCACCGCTCATCTCATAGGCATAATTCAACACGGAAATCGATTTCAATAATTTTTCAGTTTGATGCAACACATAACCATCTTCAAAAGGATGTTTTAACCCGATTCCAGCATGGCCAATCTCATGCAAAATAGTGCCAAATTGGGGTGAATAAATCGTGATATATTCCATGCTATTCATATCTTGACTATTTAAACCAATCCCAGTCACCGAGTGAGATTGGGCTTGATCGTTATAGAAAAATGCAAATCCGCTTACTAAAGTTTCACGAGATAATAAAAATTTATAAATAGGAAGTTCGGGTTGAAGATCATCACGAATGAATTTTACATCGGCGACTCTTTCCCAAAATCGTAATCCTTGCTCAACGAGTAGTTCATGCTGTCCCATATTTCCAAATGAAATACTGTTATCTAATTGTGGGATTGGAGGCAATGGATTGGCGAATAAACCTTTAGCTTGTGGTGTTTTAAAGCCATACGTCACTGTGGCAGGTAATCCATATCCTCCGGTCCAGGTTACATAAGGTTCAAGTAGTGCTCGAGTATAGGGGGAGATGATTTCTTCGTCAGTAAAGGGGTGGTGACCGCGAGTCATTTTTCTATCTAGCATATAGTCCTATATAAATTAAATATGATTATTTAATTATCACTGATGAAGCTTAGGGTCGCCTTAAGGTCAATTTAATTACAAATCAAGGGGTTAACTGTTTAGTAAATGCCTCAGAGAGAGCAGGCACTGAAAATATTTCAGTGCCTAACCCTGTAAAGCTAGACTCTTTTCCGTTAGCCCGAATTTTGATCTTCTGGATGATCTTGGATAGGCTTTTTAGGTTTTTCAACTTTAGGTGGTTGTTGTTGATTGCGGCTTTGTCCAGGATTCGTTTCTTTATCTTTCGTCATATTATCCTCCATGAGAAATTTTTAAAGTTTCGAAACATATGAATTATTTTTGATATAAAACCGTAGCAGACGTTTCGCCCAATGTTTAGCATAATCAACGCCAATTCTTGGTCGCTTCACAATTGTAAATCGCATTGTTTCCACGGGTGCAGCAAGATAAAAAGTGTCGCTTAAAAGATCATGGCCATGCAAGCTTTTATCAATCGCCATGGCTTTACATAAAAGACCCGGGCCTGAAGTTCGCGCCGTAATATTTTTCACAGGCTCAAGTGCACGAATTAAGACTGCTGATGCAAGACCTTCGGCTTGCGTCACGACATTCATGCAGTAATACATGCCATATATAAGATAAACATAGGCATGACCAGGCGGACCAAACATCACTTGCGTGCGCTTAGTAAGGCCTTTTGCGGAATGCGCTGCGAGATCATGTGGGCCCAAGTATGCTTCAACTTCAACAATGCGGCCCACATATACTTGATCATGAACATGGTGAACTAAATATTTACCCAATAATTCTTTTGCAACGAGTATGGTATCGCGATCATAAAATTCTCGTGGCAATTTGTGCATGCTTTATTTGCTTACCGCTTGCTTGGGTACTTTCACTTCTTGTTTTTGTTTCATCGTTTGATACACAGGAAATTGCGCACAGAGTTGCAACACTTGTTGATTTATTTCTGCAATTTTATTTTCATTCTTGAGATCATCAAAAATATCGCAGATCCAATTGGCCACTTGTTCACATTCTTTTTCTTTAAACCCACGTGTCGTGACAGCAGGCGTCCCAATGCGAATACCACTGGTTACAAAAGGAGATTGTGGATCATTCGGTACTGCGTTTTTATTCGTGGTGATAAAGGCTTTGCCCAGTGCTGCTTCCGCATCTTTGCCAGTCAAATGCTTGTTCGTGAGATCGATTAGCATTAAGTGATCGTCAGTTCCATCGCTCACAATTTTATACCCACGCTTCATAATAACTTTGGCCATAGCACGCGCGTTATTCAAAATCTGTTGTTGATAATCTTTAAAATCTGGCTGCAAAGCTTCTAAAAAAGCCACCGCTTTGGCTGCAATAATATGCATGAGTGGACCACCTTGGCCGCCAGGGAAAACAGCAGAATTCAATTTTTTTTCTAACTCTGGATTGGATTTTGCCAAGATGAGACCGCCTCTTGGGCCACGCAATGTTTTATGAGTGGTACTCGTTGTCACATCCACGATATTAACCGGTGATGGATAAATACCAGTCGCAACAAGTCCCGCAATATGTGCAATATCAGCCATTAAATAAGCGCCCACACTGTCTGCGATTTCACGAAAACGCTGCCAATCGACAATCCGTGAGTAGGCAGAAAACCCAGTGACAATTAATTTCGGTTGATGTTCTTTTGCCAAACGCTCAGCTTGCGCATAATCAATTTCGCCGGTTTTGGGGTCTAAACCATAAGAATAAAACTTATAAAGTTTGCCGGAAAAATTAACGGGTGAACCATGTGTTAAGTGACCACCATCTGCCAAGCTCATGCCAAGAACAACATCACCTGGTTTGATCATGGCCGCATAAGCTGCTTGATTAGCTTGCGAACCGGAATGTGGCTGCACGTTTGCATAGTCAGCATTAAATAATTTTTTGACGCGTTCGATCGCTAAATTTTCCGCAACATCAACAAATTCACACCCACCGTAATAACGTTTTCCCGGATAGCCTTCAGCATATTTGTTTGTCATCGTCGAGCCTTGTGCGACTAACACATTCGGACTGACATAATTTTCAGATGCAATTAATTCGATATGGTCTTCTTGTCGTTGCTTTTCATTTTCAATCGCTTGCCAAATGGCAGGATCTGTATCGTACAATGATTCCGGCGTGAACATAATTGTTATCCTTTTAATTCAGAGTTTTCAATAACAGCTTCCGCTTGAGCTTGCCGTTTATTGATAATGGCTTCACGATAATTTGGATATTTATTTCCTAAAATACTCGCTGCAAGTAAGGCTGCATTAATTGCACCTGCTTTGCCAACGGCAAGTGTACCCACTGGAATGCCTGCAGGCATTTGCACAATTGAGAGCAGTGCATCTAAACCATTCACAAAAGTTGATGAAGGAACAGGCACGCCTAAAACGGGTAGCACTGTTTTTGCAGCGACAACACCTGGTAAATGTGCAGCACCACCAGCGGCAGCAATAAAAACTTCAACGCCACGCGCTTCTGCACTTTTGATATATTCAAATAAAGCATCTGGTGTTCGATGTGCAGAGAGTGCACGCGCTTCATGAGGGATTTGTAATTCATCCAAGGTCTTACTCGCTGCTTCCATCAAACCCCAATCTGATTTCGAACCCATAAGAATCGACACTAAAATTTTTGCCATAACGTCCTCGTCCACGCGATTTTTGTTGGATGGCATGATACCAGAATCAAATCAAAATTTCTCAACTAGTCATTGGTAAAAAAGTCTGCAATTTCCAAGAGTTTATGTTCAATGTTACAATCACAACACTTTAAAAATAACAAAAATTATATAAGGGAAATTAAATGACAATTATCAAAACCTTGGCAGAAAGATTAGTGCTTGATTTGAAAGCCAAGCAAGGCAAAGTAACAAACAATGATCGGATTGTAGCCACAAATGAATTAGAACAGTTTCTAAAATCTAATTCGCTAACAGACAATGAAATCATCAAAAAAGTTGAAGAATTAAACCTACGAATCATAACAAATGGTCATTTTGGTCCTAGAGGTCAAACAGGCTCGAATTTTTTAAAGTTAACACAAGCTTTCCTTCTACTAGCAAAAGAATTGCGAGAACTTATCTACTCTGATTATGACTACGATATAACACAAATTATCCGCATCATGGCGGCCATTGTCATTGATGAAATAAAAAAACATCAGCACAACCAAGTGAATTTGCGCGAAGCGACTAACAGATTTTCTACAACTGTGTTGAACGATCATTCCACAGCTGAAGATATGGTAAAAAGTGCACGAGATGAAAAAAACTTTATTATGACTTTTGGATTGTGTGGATTATTAGGAAAAAATGCGAATCATTTCTTAACAGCCATTGGCAGTTTTTTACAACAAGCACAAGATGTCATGGAATTCATAGCGCAAAATCAGACACAAGAATTAGCTCAAACGATGCCATATGAACCCAGCATCATTCCAGAAAAAGCCCCTGCTGCTATAGTCACAATTGAGGAAGATCCACTCGTAACATATATGAAGATGGATGCTGAGCGCAGTACTTTAGAAGATAAAATTAAAGATTTGCTCAAAGAACATTATGGTACTTCGATGATTGCACGACGATGGGTATCTTGGGTTGATAAAACATATACCAGCGAAATAGATTTGCAAAACAAATGTTTCTTCAATGAATTTAAAAATGATATTGATGCTTTTGCAGATCTAAAAAAAGCCATTGCAGATTATCAAGCAATCATTGATAACCCTGGATATCAAACTTATAAAACAGATAGGTCAATAAAAAATGAACAGGAAGGATTTAAAGATACTTTTTATTACAATTTAAAGAAAGAAAGAGAAAATTCCGCCCCCTTGCCAAGATCAACGCATGCACTCGATAATCTCCTCGAACTAGAAACCCAACCTCTGCACAGCATCACAGATGCGGATGAAATTGAATTGAGAAGTCGCATGCGCAAATACTAAGAATTAGCTAATTTTTACTGACTGTTCTTTGCTAAGTTGGTATTCATTCTGAGGTTGAATTAAATTTGTATATCCAAAAACTTTAAGATCAATAACATTTGGTTTTATAGTGATGTTATCTTCTTTAACTTCAACCTCTAATTGAACCATTACGCGAAACTTCATAAGCGGAAGTGGCGAGAATTTCGGATCTGCATCCTGCGTGGATAGCTCAACCATTTTGTCACCAAATATTTCCCCATTGGTAGTATGAAAGTTTTCGCCATACCCTAATTCATTCATATAGAGGACATTATCGATTCCCTTTTGAAGTCTATAGACATAATAATTATATTCATAGAATATGCCTTCAGCACTTCCAGACCAATTCGATTCTTCTACTGCTCCTTTCGATATCTGAAAAAGCTCTTGAAAAGATTCCACGTTTATTTCTTGTTGATGTTGATCATGCGTTTGACTTGCTATCGTGAAATGGGAATGTATAAATAAATTCGCTAAAATATTTTCCATGTCTTGTCCACTATTCTTATAAAACCATTCCTTAATTGCTTCTCGTACTGCACCAGTAAATTTTGTGTGAGCTAGCATTCTATTAATCAAAGAATCAAACTCGTCTCTAATGTCTTGAGGATTTTTTTGTTTTTCCTCAAAACCAGACAGTTTCTCTCCTTGCATAGTCATTGAATGATAAAATTCACGTGCTGATGGTGGGATCTCGATCTTGATTGCTGTTTTTTTCTCTTGTGGTTGTTCTTCTTCCCTCTCCATTTTAGACGGAGTTTCTCCTTCGGTTTTTTCTAATTTCACTTCTTCTCGTTTTGCAGTAGACAATGAAGTCGACAGTATTAAATCTTTTTGCCAATCTAATATAGCCTCATCTTTAACCGTCCCTTTATCTTTTGGATATTCATAATGCCAATGATTTGGATGATTTCTTTGATATCTTTGCAACTCTTCATAGTATCGAAGCAACAAAGCTCCATCTTCTACAGTCTTAATAGGATAGAGATCTTTATTTTCGGTAATAAATTCTTTAGTTTTTTTATTTATGGGCATCATTCCAAGCTGTTTGCTATACAGTTTGCCCAATGATTTAGTGGACAAAAAACCCGTCTTTATAGGAATCAATGATAAATAAGCGAGTGCAAGATCAGTGTTTTTTTCATCAATTAAATTTTTAAATGCAGTGAGAACTTTTTTAGTGTTTTGATCTGTAGCTTCTTTAATCTGCTGATCTAATAATTGTTTAATATCCGAAATTTGCAATTCCGATGATTGCATACCAAATCCCCCATCACACCTTATTTAATTATAAGGCCGTCATTTCCATGGAGGATTAAATAAGCTTTTATTAGAATTTTAGTAGATTAATCAGCATTTAATTAAGTATTAAATGCGCATTTTAATGCTTGAAACAACGTCTGCCCGTAAACACCATTCCAATGCCGGCATCATTACAAGCATCGATGACATCATTATCTTTCACCGATCCACCAGGCTGAATAACTGCACGTATACCCGTATTTGCGATGCGCAAAATACTATCGGGGAAAGGAAAAAACGCATCCGATGCAAGTACCGTCTCCATAATGTTCTCACCCGCTTTACGCACAGCAATATCAACTGCAGCAATTCTTGAAACTTGACCAGCACCAATTCCAACCGTCGCATTATCTTTCGCAATAAGAATAGCGTTTGATTTAATATGTTTGACCACAGACCAAGCAAATAATAAATCTTCAATCATGCGCTCACTGGGTTTCACCTTGGTCACGACTTTTAAATCATCTAATTGCAAAGCTTGTTTATCTTTTTCTTGTAACAACATGCCGCCGGTGATAAATCGCATTTCCCAATTATCATCTAATGCAGTTGATGAAACCAATACACGTAAATTGGGTTTACTTGCAAAGAGAGCGAGTGCTTCTTCAGTGTAAGCGGGAGCAATAATGACTTCCGTAAAAATCCCCAAGATTTGTTGTGCCGTTTGTAAAGTACATGGACGATTTAATGCGACAATACCACCAAAAGCAGAAGTTGCATCAGCAAGATACGCTTTTTGATAAGCCAAAGTAATGTCTTCTGATTGCGCAACGCCACAGGGATTTGCATGTTTCACAATCACGCATGCAGGTTGATTAAATTCATGTACACAAGCAAGTGCTGCTTCTGCATCAACAATATTATTATAAGAAAGTGGTTTACCTTGATATTGATGCGCTGACAAAAGACCCGTGGCTTGATTTTTTAACTGATAAGCAAATGCTTTTTGATGTGGATTTTCGCCATAACGCAATTCAGTTTTTCTTTCTAATAAAATATTTAATTCATGTGGCGATTCAGAGGGCAGCGATGTCGATTTTAAGAAAAAATCATGCACCATCGCATCGTAAGTGGCGGTCAAAGCAAATACTTTCGCAGCTAAATTTTTGCGTGTTTCCAAACTTAAACCATTATTCTTTAATAACTCATGACCTAATTGTTCGTAATCATGCGGGTCAACTACTGCTCCCACCCATTCATAATTTTTTGCAGCACCGCGCACCATTGTCGGGCCACCAATATCAACATATTCAATCGCTTCATTCAGACTTAAAGTATTTTGCGCAATTGCTTTTGCGAATGGATAGAAATTTACAACAACAAGATCAATCCAATCGATGCCATGTTGAATTGCTTCAACAGCATGCTCATCACGTCGCCCTAAAATGCCACCATGAATTTTAGGATGTAATGTTTTAACACGCCCTCCTAGCATCTCAACAAGACCTGTCATTTCATCAACTTGTTTGTGTGGAATGCCAGCGGTTTTAAGTAATTGGCTTGTACCGCCTGTTGAAATAATTTCTACATTTAAACTAATTAAAATTTTGGCAAATTCGAGTAAGCCCGTCTTATCTGATACTGAGAGCAATGCTCGCTTAATAGGAATAATTTTCATTTACATCTCTAATGACAGGTAAAAAACACTTCGCTATTATAGCCACTCTCTAAAATTTAACTACATTAAGGATGACCTTATGCTGAGAAAATTGATTGCTGCTGCAGTGTTAATTGCCGCTTCTACCAGCACTTTTGCTGCACCGCATTTTTTTTTACAACTAAAAAATGGCACGAATAAAAACATCACAATTAGCGTGAAAGAAAATGTAGGCAAGATGCACTTAGAGCCGCAACTGGTCGATAATACACCACTTGCCGCCCAGCAGAGCAGTGAAAAATATGGTGTCGTTTTTGAACCACTGACGGCAGAAGGAATGTTTGATGTGGTCTTCACTGGACAAAAAGCTTGCACATTTACAATAGGTTACTTTGCACCTGGCAATCCAAAGATCACTGTAATGGGTCATGGCTGTAATGGCGGAGGTTATCAAATCATTGATAATGGACACACTTTGCTGTTATATGTCAGCGATATTCATCTTGGGAACAGCAAAGTCTAATGAAAAATTTTAATCTCCGCATTCTGATGTTGTTCTTTTTTATTATTATCAGTTGGGGAATTGCATGGCCAATTAATAAAGTTGGCCTGCAATACATTTCACCGCTTTGGTACACCGCATTCCGATTAATGGTAGGAACAGCAACCATGATGGGTGTTGTACTCGCAATTAATAAATTTAAATGGCCAACACCGAAAGATTATCCGCTCATAGCCATTATTGGTTTGTTGCAAATCAGTATTTACATTTTACTTGCGAATGTTGGGCTTGCGTACTTACCTGCAGGAAGATCTTCACTATTGGCATATACCACCCCACTTTGGATTATGCCGATCGCCACGATTTTTTTTCATGAAGAAACAGGATTTTGGCGTTGGACAGGATTTCTGTTAGGCGTTTGTGGGCTTTTAATTTTATTAAACCCTTGGCAAATGAATTGGTCAGATAAACATATTTTATTTGGCTCTGCCATGTTGCTACTTGCTTCACTTTGCTGGGCGATATCCATGCTTTGTGTACGTTACATGCAATGGACAAAATCGCCATTAGAATTGATACCTTGGCAATTATTAATTGGGACGATTCCTATTATTATATTTGCGTGGATCAAAGAACCTGTTTTAGTGGTGAATTGGACGCCAACGTTAATTATTTCACTCATCTATACAGGTGCATTAGTCACAGGGTTATCTTATTGGAGTGGTGTAGTCATTAATAAAGAATTACCCACGACTGTGGTTTCACTTGGATTTTTAATTGTGCCCGTTTTTAGTCTTGTTATCTCTGCACTTTTCATGCATGAAGCGATCAATCTTTCAACCGCATCAGCAATGGTGCTCATTTTACTAGGGCTAACTTGTGTGGTCATTTAAGAAATGAACTAATGACTATTCTCATTCAATTTACTTTTTGTTGCCGGGGATGATTGACCTACTTGAACCAATAATCCAGAAACGAGGATTTTTTTATTTTCGTTTTGCAAACCGCTTACCCATAAATAAAGCTCGCTATCGGTAATTTCCTGAGAGGATCGTAAACTTTTATACTCATCTAATAGTTCGACATATTTATTTCTAATAAAAGCTAAGCGCAACTTGATATTGGCTTCATTTTGAATAGACTCGCCAATATCGCGGGTTAAAACCAAATACAAGTTTTGTAAGCGTTGCAGATATTCATGGATATAAGCATCACGCGCGGTCGTGTCTTGCGGCTCTAAATTCTGATGCAATTCTTCATGACTACATTCTTTTGAATAATCAAAAATCGTAGAACAATTTTCTATAGCTTGTCGAAAAAGATGTAAAGCCTTGATGTATGAAAATTGATTGACATGTGAAACATAATAATCCGGCACTAATTCACTCACAACGCTGTGATAATGCTTGTCATTACTAAATTTAGTTTGAATTAACTCAGCTAATAATAAATTGGCATGCTGCTTAATGAGTGCTTCAACATCGGTTAAAGCATCTACGCTTGAATGTTTTAATAACCATGCTGCCATCAAAAAAGATTCGCGATTATTACTTTCGCTGAAACTCTGTAGGCAGCGCTTTAATTTTTCGGATACAAAAGCACGATTCAAAAGCAATTCGGGATCGTGATGCAATGCGTCTATCATTGCATCACATGTATCTGCATTTAAAAAAGCATCTTGATGTTTTCCGCGAGGAGCGGTTTTGCGTGCAACAATATCATTGTCAAATGCTATGACTTCGATTTGATCCAGGCCAATTTCCTGTAATTTATTTTTTAATTTGCTGACATAGCGTTTTGGTGCAAATAATAACTTGACGGTTTTAATACAAAGTTCACCATTATAAGCAAGCTCGCCTTGCTCTTCGACTAAATCTTGATTTGCAGTAGAGCAAAAAATTATAGGATATTGATCGATTATTTCATCACGAAATTTATCATCTGCTTCAAATGGTAAAGCGCCCTGCAAAATACTTTGAAAACGCGGAAAATACTTATCAAAATATTTCTGGATACTCAACATTTTATTTGAGTCATGCAAAAATTGTTGTTTCAAATGTTCATTTTCTTTTTTGATCAACGTTAGATAATGTTGAATTTTTTCTGGATCTGGTGGATCAAGCATCATCATTGCGGTTAACGAAACCATTAATTTTTTTAAACTGCGAATATAATTGTGTGCTTGAATTTGCATAATCAATTCTAAAACTTGCTTTTGCACATGCTTTATTTTGTGTGCATTTTTGATATCAGCAATAGTCGCATGATAACGAGCATGTCCAGATGGCCCCAATGGTAAGCTATATAACTTATGGCGAAACTTTGCATTGTTTCTTTTACCTAAAATATTTTCAGAAAAAGAATAAATTCCATATTTTTTTTGCATAGTACGTGCGGGGATAAGTGCAAATGGAATCGTTAAAATTTCACTTTCTTTGGGTTTACTAATCGTGGCTCTTTTTCCGAGATAAGATAATTGTGCAGAGGTGCCTGTGTAGATTAATTTCAGCGTATCTTCTTTCTTCTTGCCATTATTATATTGATTAATAGCATTAATTATAAATTCAAATGAGTTATCTTCTTCCTGCAACGAAGAGAGCATTACACCCACCTCTTTAAAATCTTTTATTAATTATAGAATAAAAAAAGGACAACTATGTTAACGACTGCTTTAATTTTTGCTTGATCATACTGCGTGTATCAGTTACAAAAGCAGTTCGCTTTTTTTGCTTTTAGTGTATGAAAGAAAAATAATTTTCCATAATAAGAAACGAGGAAAAGTGCCATGCAACCGAGAGGAATGAATGCTATTGCATTAGAAAAAGCTGCAAAAATTTCAAACTCAGAAATAGATATACCAGAAGAGTTTATCGATCAAATTCTCACTTATGAAATCATGGATATTCCTGTATTGCTCGATGGCAAGCATTATGTTGACCAAAATGCATTATGGGAGTGGTGGGAAAAGGAAGTCGATAATCCAAAAACAAAAACCAAAGAAAAATCGAATTATTGGCTCAACCCTTATACTAGTGTACCGTTTCTCACTTATGAGGTTGACAGTGCATTGAAGGAACGAATTGAAATTTACACCCAGACGCATGTACAAAAAGCACATGATGAGGCTGCAAAAAAATTGGTTGAAAAATGGCACTATGCAGAACAACAGCTAAAACAACATCTTGAAGATACAGACAATAAATTAGCACAGCAAATGCATCTCGATATGTTGAAAGAAAAACGTGATAGCAGAATCAAACAAAATTATGAAAATCGCATCACCATTTATAAATTATTATTACAAGACGGTCACACACCCAAAGAGGCAAGCGAACTTGCTAGAAAATACGAACAACCACCTTCCTTGTTAGAGACCATTTCTTTATTACCTGAAATAAAAGGTCAGAGTTTAATTTCTCCGATAACTTTTTTTGGTGGAAATTTTTATTCTGCTAAAATGCTGGCAGCTCAAAAACCACTTGAGACTGACTCAGAATTAAAGCGAAATACTTCGCCAAGTCTTAGGTTTTCTCCATTAGACGATCTCAATTAATCAAATGTTACATCTAAAATTTGTTGGGTTTTGCATTTTTGCATAACCCAACTTTCACCCTCATGAGTTAAATTGGAGTAATCCTTGAATAATTATTGTAGTCTCTTTAGTATGGCTTAAGTTTTTAATTTATAAGGATGTAAACATGCCATGGAACTGGCAAAGAATTGCTAATCTTATAGCATGCTTTCCCTTTTGTTCTTTTGCTTTTGCAAGCACGCCAACTCTCTTACACGTTTTTAACGCTAACACGCTTTATCCTATCGTAGCCGTCTCGGCTGGCACAGCATTTAGTCAAAGCACCACGACTTCAAAAAATTTTCCTGCGCAAAACGGTCTTTTTAGTTTTTATAATTATGCTGATCATCTAGACAATCAAAACGTTGCCATGTTCGGTATTTTTTTAGGTGGTGAAATCGTATTAAATCCACAATGGAATTTACAAGCAGGTTTAGGCTACTATCAGCCTTCTGCATTTGCCGTCAATGGCACGGTAACACAAGGGGTCAGCATTGCTTCTGCGAATCAATATACTTATCAATACAAAATACAAAGTCGACAATTACTCGTAGATGGCAAGTTACTTTATCGCTGGTGTAATTATCATCCTTATTTAGCTGCAGGTTTAGGTGCTGGATGGAATGAAGTGCAAGATTATACTGTTAATATTCAGCCGCCTTTTACTACATTTAGTAACCAATTTAAAAATAATACGCGTTCTTCTTTCAGTTATAGTCTTGGTTTTGGTGTTGATGTTGATGTACTAGAAAATTTGCGTCTCGGTGTGGGTTATCGCTTTGCTGATTTTGGGCCCGCTGAAACTGGCACCAGCATGATTGATACCGTTTCAACAAATTACACACTCTCGCAACCCCATCTTTATTCAAATGAGTTATTGGTGCAACTCACTGCCATCTTGAGGTAAAGCCATGATCAAAACTTTGAAATTATTTATTTCAATCATTATCGTATTTTTCATTGCAAGCAATGCTTTCGCATTACCCTTTCGGATTGTCCCGAATGGAACTTTACCGACCCTCATCATGCCAAGTACCACATTTCCGGTCACCGCTTCTTATACCATCACCAACATAAGTAATTTCAATCCACCGTATAATCTCGTGAAATGGTTACCGCCCAATGTCACGGTTAATCCAGTCGGCACAACTTGCACACCCACTTCACGCTTTCAACTCGCGCCAGGTCAAAGTTGTATTTTAAATTTAACGATATCCGGTGGCATTAATCGCAATGATCCCAATCCTCAACAACATTTGATGATCTGCATGTCAGATAAAGTTTCTTGTGCAGGACCTACTCCGCAAAATTCTTTAAATATCACGCCCATTTATTCTTGGATTAATAGCTTAACTTCGAAAGGTTATACGGCTATACGGGGTAGTGTATTTTTAATGGTAAATAGTGAGTGTCCGCAATTTGTTTCTGTTTTTAATAGCTGTTTCGGACAAAATCCTGCTTCTCCTTATGTCGTGCCACAACCGCCCGTAGGCAATGCGTATGTTGATCCTTATTATGCAACTGCATTTACGGAAGTGGGTCCCAATGGTGTACCGGTCAATATTTTTTATCGATTAACTCAGAACGAAGCTATGGTAACGATTGTTTCCTATCCACCACTCGCCGCTTATTTTGGTTATCAAAGTTATTTGTTTACTAGCCAAACGAGTAATTATCTTGGGATTACACCCCCGCGCAGTCGAACAATTTCACCCGATCCAAATCGTTATGACATCTTTGGTAGTATCGGTAATGATGTCAACAATGTGATTGTACAAAATCAATATGGCAGCGCGCCCTGGAATGGTACGGTTATCATTTACATTACAACTGCCAATCAAGCACTCGCAAATGCCATTATCAGTGAAGCGATTGACAAAAATATCAATGCAAATTCCATTTTTGTCGAACCCGTTGGCCCTAATGTGAGAATCGGCAATGGTGCTAAAGCGGATGATATGCTAACACTAATGAGATTTGCGGTACCCAAATCTTCTGCTGAAGCCACCACTTGGAATAATGCTGTGAAAAGCAACGTGCTGGTATTTAAAGTAACAAATGCCAATGTGAATGTTTCAACCTATGGTGCAAATCAATATACAGCGCATACTGTCAATAATGTTGAATTATCATTAAGTACTGCATTACAGCAATTAGCTGAATTATTGCAAACCTATCTCACGAGTGCTCAAGGCGGCATTATCGATATTAAACCGTTAACTGCTACGACAGTGGATAATGCGCAAGGTATACCGACATCAGGTCTCGTAGGGGCATTTTGTATTCTTTTCGGAACCAACTGTGAAGGCGACAATCAAGATACCAGTACTTATGCAAATTTATTATTAGCGCGACTTGGTGTTTTAGAAACAGCGTTCATAGCAGGTGTGAATCATAATGTTTTAAATAATAATCGTTATACCTCTGTCGATATTTACAATGCGGCCAATTCGTCTGGCGTTGCAAGTTCATCGCAAACGAATCCTCCTGCAGTTGGATTTAACAGTGGTAACTTAACTGGATCTGCACAAGCCGTGTTGAGTGCATTGGGAATTGCGATACCTCCAGGAGATACGGCGTTAATAGCAAATATTAGTCGTTTATATGTGACATTTATCGCGCGCGATTGCACAAATTCAACGATTTCTGCTGCACAACAATATTGTATTGCTTTTACAACAGCACAAATACCTTTGGGTGATCCGGTTAGTGTGACAGAAAGATCATACATTGTTCCTGGCACAACAACTGGTGGCAATATGAATTTTATGTTGTATCCATTGGTGGTTGCTGCGCGAACAGACTTCCCACTGGCGTGATGGATTCATGCCAGTGCAATTGTCATTGAGAGCGGAGAATGTTCAGCGATTCGACTAAAGCATCACCTTCTAACGCTTGCACGCGTGCTTTCAATTCTTCTGGTGTATCGTCAGGGAAAACGGGGCATTTCTTTTGGATAATAATGGGACCGCCATCAACTTGCTCTGTAACATAATGGACAGTGCAACCGCTTTCACTTCGCTTAGCCGCTAATACTGCGCGATGGACTTCTAAATCCATCATGCCAGCAAAATCAGGCAATAAAGAGGGATGTACATTGATAATTTTTTTTTGCCAGGCGCGCACAAAATCATGAGACAAAATACGCATATAGCCAATCAAGGCAATCACTTCAATTTGATGTTGCTTAAGTAAGCTATCTAATTTGCGATCATACTCATCGCGTGTCAAACCGGTGGGATCAACATATTCGGTAGGTAATCCATAGCTTGCTGCGCGTGACAAAATAATTGCATCTTTTTTATTACTAATAACGAGTTCGATATTTGCAAGAAGTGCGCGCTCATTAATCGCAGTTATTAAAGCTTGTAAATTAGTGCCTCGAGTCGAACCTAATATAGCTAAGCGCATTATGTTCTTCCGCGCAATGCAATCATCATGGCAATGCGTTCGCGAATGAGTTTTTCCGTACCAATATCAGGACGATGAAATAAGGGACCAGCAATACCCGAAACTTCTTTTTCAGCAATAATTTCAGCTGCAAAAATAGAATTTGCGACACCCACATAAGCTGCTGTGCGCGAACCACTTGCATAAATGTGTCCCGCATGCGCATTCACCGCAGATAAGTAAAGAAACGATTTATTTTTCACTGCTGAAATATCAATGCGTGCATCTTTAACTGGATTATCCGGATAACCTTGTGGGACTGCATATTTACAAACGGTCGCGATATTTGCAAATTTTGCTTTTTCTTTCGTGAGCTTTCCAGCAATTAACGCTAAAGATAATTCTACAAAGTCAGATTCTAAAATCGTCAACACATTTAAGCATTCAGGATCACCAAAACGCGCGTTAAACTCAATAACATAAATGCCATTACGTGTTGCAATAAAGCTACCATATAAAACACCAATATATTTTTCTTGGTGTTCTAAAAATAGTGCTTTCAATACCGCTTCATTAATTTGCCAACTCTTCTCAATATCATCTGGGGTTAAAAACGGCAAACTATGATTGACATCAGAATAGCTGCCCATACCGCCAGTATTCGGGCCAAGATCATTCACAAATGCGCGTTTATGATCTTGTACGATTGGCATAGGTACGACATGTAAGCCGTCAGAAAAGCACATAAATGAAAATTCTTGGCCATGTAATTTTTCTTCAATGATAAATGACAAGCCTTGCGCGACTAAGCTTTCACAATAAGCATATGCTTCAGCAAAATTAGCTAAATGTTCGCCAGCAACTTTGACACCTTTGCCACCCATTAAACCATCTGCTTTGATCACATAATGCTGCTCGCCGAGTTCACTCAAATAATTTTTTACACCATGCAAATCAGTAAAGGCACGGTAACGCGGTAAGCCAGGAATCTGGTGTCTTTGCATTAAATCACGAGCAAATTGTTTGCTCGTTTCTATGCGTGCTAAATTTTTTTTCGGACCAATCGTGGGGATAAATGCTTGCCATAAACCGTCTGCAACACCCGCTTCAAGTGGGGCTTCAGGACCAATAATTGCGAGATCAATACGCCATTTTTTTGCTTGATGGACTAGTGCATGCGTATCCGTGATGTTTCCTATCCAATAATCTTCGGTTAACTGTTGGATGCCAGGATTTAGAGAAGTGCCACAACAGTAAATATTTGGTGCATGCGCAGAACGTTGTAATGCTTTCGCAATCGCATGCTCTCTTGCACCCGAACCCACAATTAAAAAATTCATAATTAAAGTTTTCCTGCGTTTCTTATTTGTTCTAATTCTTGAATTTTTTTCTCGGTGATATTACCGCAAATATATTGACCATCCATACATGCCATACAAGGACGCTCAATATGATGCTCACCTTTGCGTGTTAGCGCTTCAACCAAATCTTCTGGTGCTTGGTATAATAAGCGATCGACACCTAAAAACTGTTTGATTTCATCTTCGCTGTAATTTGCCGCAATTAATTCGCTGCGCGATGGCATATCGATACCATAAAAACAGGGATGATTAATAGGCGGTGCAGTAGAGACAAAAGAAATTTCTTTAGCCCCATATTCGCGAACCATTTTAACAATCTCACGTGAAGTCGTCCCACGCACAATACTATCATCCACAATCAATACTGTTTTATTTTCGATTTCAGTTCGTTGTGGCGTGAGCTTATAACGCACGCTTTGCGTGCGAGCGCGTTGGTTAGACATAATAAAAGTACGACCAATAAAAGGATTTTTATACAATCCTTCTGAATAACGCACACCTAACTCGTGCGCGAAAGAAAGCGCAGCCGTATTCGCGGTAAAAGGTGCTGGAATAACGACATCAGGTAAATAATCTGGATAGATTTGTTTCCACTTCTTCGCGAGATTTTGTCCCATACGTAAGCGTGCACGATACACACTGACTTCATCTAATGTAGAGTCTGGACGTGCAAAATAAACATATTCAAATACGCAAGGCGTAAAAGGTTTGTTCGTTAACACTTTGCGAAAAAGCTTACCCGCATTATTCACATAGGCTACTTCACCCGGTTGTAAATCTCCTTTCGGTTCAAATTGCAAAGCATGAAAAGCGGTTGTCTCAGAGGCAAAAATATAATCTTTATGGCCATTTAATTCGCGCTCACCAAGAGCAAGTGGACGAATGCCATGTGGATCTCGAAACGCCACTAGACCTTTGCCTATGACCAAGGCAACAACAGAATATGAACCTTCGACCTTATCAAAAATGGCTTGCACCGCAGTGCATAATTGTTGAAAAAAAAGTTCATCATCGCGTTCTTGATAAGAGCCTACGGCTAAATGATCGGCCAATAATAAGAGTAAAACTTCGGAATCTAATGAGGAATTTAAATGTCGATGTTGATTGCGGATGTCATCAGCAAGTTCTTTGTAATTGACAAGATTACCGTTATGAGCGAGCGCAATCCCGCGCGGACTGCCGACCCAAAGGGGCTGCACGTCTTCCGCACCATAACCGCCCGCAGTGGGATAACGCGTATGCGCAATACCCATCGTGCCTTTGAGATTAAGAATATCTTGCGGTGTAAAAATTTCTCGAACTAAACCAAAGCCGTGTTTTAAATGAAATCGTGATTCGCACGTCAACATGCCAGCAGCGTCTTGGCCGCGATGTTGAAGGTGGATTAAGCTATCGTATAACTCACTCGCTACATCAGTATGACTAAAAATACCTACAATACCGCACATGTGTCATTTACCTATGTCAACGTACTTTGGATTTCAACCTCCCTCACCACTTTATCGTCATGCATCATCCTGAGCGCAGCACCTATCATTCTGAGCGCAGCGAAGAATCTGAAGAATCTACTGTCGCCGCAGTGTAATCAGATGCTTCCTACCGCCTTTGGCAGCATTCAGAATGACATTAAATCCAAGCTTTAATATTTTGCATAATCCGATTACAAACTGCATTCGGATCAGTTTGGTTCAATTCATGGAATATAAATTTTTTATGGGTAATCATTTCGTATAACTGAATGTAGCGCGAAGCCAATTTCACAACGAGCTCATCTGGCGCTTTGGGAACATTTGCATCTTGATAAGGATCACAATTTGCTTTAAACCAAAGCCGCAAAAATTCTTTATCGATGTTTTCAGGTTCTAAACCTTGTGCAAAACGTTCTTCATAGGAAGCTTGCAACCAATAGCGACTTGAATCGGGTGTGTGTAATTCATCTACAATCACAATTTCGCCGTTTGCATCACGCCCAAATTCGTATTTTGTATCCACTAAAATGAGGCCGTGTTCGCGTGCAACTTGCTGCCCATAACTAAAAAGCTTCAATGCTTTCGCACTCGCATCGTCCCAATCTGCTTGGGTCATCCATCCTTCGGAAACAATCGCTTCCGGGCTAATGGGTCGATCATGCTCTTTTTCTTTCGTAGTCGGCGTTGGCACTGGCGTTGCTAATTTCTGATTCTTTTTGAGTCCATCTGGCAAGGATAATCCGCAATAATCGCGTGATCCTTTTTCATATTGGGTCCAAAGGGAGGTACTCGTTGTCCCCGTAATGTAACCGCGAACTACAAATTCAATTGGGAAAACTTGGCATTTTTTTGCAATCGTGACATTGGGGTCTGGGATCGCCAAGACATGATTCGGCACAAGATGTTTGGTCTTTTCGAACCACCAAGCGCTCGTTAAATTTAATACTTCCCCTTTACAAGGTATGGAAGCTAAATGACGATCGAAAGCGCTTAAGCGATCAGTCGTTATTAACATCAACTTATCACCTAAATCGTATGTTTCGCGGACTTTGCCTTGATAACGATGGCCAAAATCAAAAGAGGTTGTGGTCAAGCAAGCATTCAATCTGGCTTTTAAAATTTCTTCGTAAGAATGATCAATATTGGTAGCAGTCATGGGCGTATGGGTTATGAATAATGTTAGTTTTTAAAATGGCTCTCGAAACGTCGGATATATTAGCTTCTTCTCCGCTAAATTGCCATAAAATCCCGTGTCGGATACCGTTAAGTCCTTGAATATTATAGTGATCTTTTAAACTTTGATAAGCTTTTTGGCCGATAATATCTTCTTTCGGACGCACTAAAAATGTGGCTGTATGACTATTTTGGGAAATGTGACTCAACACTTCTTTGCGATCGTTATAAAGCACCCCACTCGCTTTGATGGCTTCAAACACCGCTTTAGCATCACACTTTATTTCCCAATGCACCTTACGTTTGACGTTCACATTAAACCCCAAACGTTTAAGCGTACTCTGTACTGTTAAAGCTTGGTTATCCGTAATCATCAAGGAAACAATACACTCTTCCTGGTCGCTCCTCACGTACGCAGGGACTGCGCTTGATCGTGGATAATAGTGTAACGGTTCTGGCTGATCAAAGCGTCCAGCTGCGATATATTCGCGCATTGAAGCAAAAATCGGGTCCCCTAAAGGCGTGCGCTCAGGGTGTGGCATCATGGCCATGACATTGCCTGCTTTATTGGCGATGGCTGCGATATTCGCAACAGATCCATTCGGGTTCGTAGGAAACTGGGCTTCTAAATTGCCATTGCTATCGCAATATTGAAAGACGTGTAAACCATGCACTTTAATCTCTGAGAGCAAAGCATCCGTCATCACAAATCGACCCTCAGCATGCGCCACTGGTACTCTCAAAATGCTTTTATGATCTAAATAACGTGTGAAAGCATTGCGTTGATAATCTTCCGCCAAGCATAAATTGACCCAGGCATTGTAGTAGCCAGTCCCCAATACTTTACCGTTCGCAATGCGTTTGTTTTCAGTTAAAGCTAAAGCGAGTTTGTTATTTTCAAGACCCGGGACAAGACCGGTTTCAACCAAGATTTGTGCGCCATTACAAATTCCGAGGATAGGTTTACCTTGCTCACTTTGCTTTTTAATCTCCTGCATGATGGGATCAAGTGCGGCAATAATGCCGGCGCGTGAGCGGTCTTCATATGAAAACCCACCGACGATGACATAACCATCCGCTGCACTTAATTTTTCTGGCGATTCATTCCACAAGAATTCGTACGGTTGCATACCAGCTCGTTTAATAGCGAGCTCCGTTTCACGTTCGCAATTTGAACCAGGAAATTGCACAATCGCTATTTTCATGGCACGAGCCTCACAATTTGCTGGCCCGATACAACTTGGCCAATTTCATAAAGTGGAAATGCCGGATAATTTGTTAAAGCTTTTTTCATTTGATTAAGAGATTCTTTGGCAACAATCATCACAAACCCAATGCCCATATTGAATGTCCGATACAATTCTTCATTCGGTAATTTGCCAATATCACGCATCACATTGAAAACCGGCAACGTGGGACAAGCGTTTAATTGAATTTCTACAGCACAACTTTTTGGCAAAATACGCGGAATATTTTCGAGCACACCCCCACCAGTAATATGCGCCATTCCTTTAATAGCGATATTTTCAGAAAGCATGTGCAATACGGGACGCGTGTAATTGATATGTGGTGTTAATAGCGTTTCACCTAAAGTTTCAGAAAAATCGAGAATGCGAGAGTGCACGCTGTAGCCTGCTACTTCAAAAAATAATTTGCGCGCAAGCGAATAACCATTAGTGTGTAAACCACTGGATGGAAAAGCAACGACTACATCTCCCGCAAGAATATCTTTGCCTAAAATCGCTTTGTCTTTATCAACAATGCCCGTCACAATGCCGACTAAATCTAATTCGCCAGGCATGTAAGTGCCAGGCATTTCTGCCATTTCACCGCCTACAAGTGAGATGCCATTTTCGCGACAGCTGGCAGCCATGCCAGTGATAATTTGTTCGATAATAATCGGATTTAAACGATCATTTGCAATGTAATCTAATAATGTGAGTGGTTTCGCACCGAGCACAATAATGTCATTTGCAGTTGCACTTACTAAATCTATACCGATGGTATCGAATTTTTGCATCATCTTCGCAACCATCATTTTTGTGCCAACGCCATCAATACTTTGAACTAAGACTGGGTGATCATACTCCGTTAACAACGATTTCAAATCAAACATGGCACCAAATGCGCCAATCTCTGTCAGCACCTGTGGTGCAAATGTACTCTGCACATTTTGTTTGATGCGCTTCACAGCTTCATTGCCGGCAGCAATATCCACACCTGCTGTTTTATAATTGATTGTCATTATAATAACCTCGAGCGCAAACCATTTTCCCAAGCCATTTTTGCAGCATCGAGAGAGAGTGCGATTACATTATTCATGTGCAAATAAGCATCCGGTTTTGTCTCGCCAATTGGATAGGCTGAAACATTCGCATTTTGAAAAAGTGCGAGGACAACTTTCAATTTTTCGCGTGCAATTTCCAAAACAAAACCGCCGGTTTCTGAAAATAATTTCTTTTCCGTGGGTAAATCTCCTGGAATATTAACATTCACACCGATTCCATTTTTGAAGCTCATTTCAGAAAGCGCAACAGCAATTCCACCCTCTGAAATATCGTGCGCAGAGAGCACTAAATCCGCTTGAATGGCTTCATATACGGCATGAATTTCTTTATTCACTGTTGCAAGATCTGGCTTCGGCACTTTGGCGCCGAGCTCATCATATAATTGATAAAATACACTGCCGCCACATTCATCTTTCCGTTCACCCAACATGATTAAAACACTATCACGACGTTTCAAATCATAAGTAATCGTTTTGTTAACATCAGGTAATTTGCCTAAACAACTAATCATCGGGCTAGGTGGAATCGCACCTTGTAGCGACTCGTTATATAAAGAAACATTACCCGAGATGACCGGTAAATTTGCATCAGGATATTCCTGAAGTGTTATTGCACGACAAACATCGTTAATTCCTCGCACCGCATCAACAAATTCTTGCATTTGCTGCGGTTTTTCCGGATTACCAAAACAAAGACAGTCAGTTATCGCAATCGGCGTAGCACCCACTGCTGTTACATTGCGTATAGTTTCAACAACTCCATTCACCGCACCCCAGTAAGCATCAATGCGATTGAAACGCGGATTTTGATCGAGAGCTAGGGCAACACCTACAGCACGAATTTCTTCGGGATAACGATCGTCATTGAAGGGTTGCATGACGCCTGCATCCGCATGACCTGCTTCAACATGCGTACGGCCTTGGACTTGTTTATCATATGTTTCAAAAATTGCCGCACGTGAAGCGATATTTTCATGCGCAAGCAAGGTTAATAAAGTGTCATTGAAATTAGCTACTGCAATTGAAACGGGTTCAGATAATTGGCGTTCTGTCGGTTGATGCGCACGATCATAAAGAATGCCTTTGGTGACATCCACTGCGCGGGCACGAACAATTTCTTTGCCTTGATGATTCACAACATATAAACCATCTCTTCTGAGTTTACCGACCACTGCAGCTTTAGCACCATTTGATACTTGCGGTAAGCTAAAAGTTTCATTGTAGTGCTGTAAAATCATCTCTGATAATGCTTTAGGCACTACCCACATAAAACGTTCTTGCGTTTCTGAACAAAGCGCGACTGCGGGCAATAATCCCGGCATACTCACTGGCACCGCTTCAAGATCAATCTCCGCACCAAAATCGCTTGCTTCTGCTAATTCAACACTGGCACAAGCAATACCACCTGCGCCTAAATCTTTAAAACCCACTTTATCAATTAAGTTTTCTGCACGTAATTTTGCAAATAAAGCATAATTTGCTTTCAGTAAATGGCGCAGTAAAAAAGCATTCGGTTCTTGCACTGCACCTTTATTTTGTTCTTTATGTTCATCCGATAATTCTTGTGATGCAAAACTTGCACCCCCAAAGCCACTGTTATCGGTCGGCTTGCCCACTAAAATAAATACAAAATCATCATCGTGAGTTGGCGCATAAGAATGAATAATGTGATCTTCGCGCACGATGCCAAGTGTAACCACGGTGACTAAGCAATTCTCGTTATAACCTGGGTCATAATAGAGATCCCCTGCGATGTTGGGAACACCGATGGGATTACCGTAACCTGCAATCCCATTCACCACACCTTCTTGAATAAAGTGTGTTTTAGGCCGGGAGATGTCACCGAAGCGTAAAGCATCTGCGACTGCAATCACTTCTGCTCCCATGCAGCATACATCACGCACATTTCCACCCACGCCAGTTGCTGCACCTTCATAAGGCACAATTTGCGAGGGATGATTATGAGATTCGTGGCTGACCACAATGCCATAACGCAAGCCTGCATTATCTTTTGCAAGCGCGACAATACCGGCATCTTCTTTCGGGCCCAAAATGACATGTGGCCCGGAAGTTAAAAACTGTTGTAAGTGCTTACGTGTGCTTTTATACGAGCAATGTTCGGAGCCTTGAATAGACCATAATACACATTCGGCAAAACTTGGCGGCCGTTTAAGTAAATCATTTTGAATAGTCAGCACTTCATCTGGGGTCAATCTAATGTTGTAACGCTTTAAAAGATCTACAATTTCAGCATGTGATAAAGAGGAAAAATCAAAAAAATCAGGCGTTTGTTGCATTATTATGACCTGTCATTGATGCTCGCAAGTGGGCCCAAAGAATAGCTAGAATTTCAAATTTCGTCAATGGCATCCTCCACCCCAAAAGCTCTTCAGAAAGAGGAAAGACATCTAATCGATGACAAGAAAGGACAGATCTTTTTAAAGCCATCTGTAAAAAACAGCGATGTTTTTTCCAATCGCAGGATGCGGTTTTGGTAGCATAAAAGTATCTGTCCTTTTTGCAAAAATCACATCTTTCTCACATTAATCGGAAGAGCAAAAAACAACTAGACATCAGATCAGAGAACACACATAATCTGCCGGCTTTGGTGCTATACTTTTTGTCTAACTAGATAACGTTGATGTGGGGGATTATGAGTTGGCCAATAACGTTGTTGAGCTCCGCGGCGTCTTCAAGTCGATACACGATCATGAAATCTTACATGACATCAATCTTGCTGTGCATGAAGGTGAATTTCTCACACTGCTAGGTCCTTCCGGTTGCGGCAAAACCACTTTATTACGTCTTATCTCCGGTTTTGAAGAACCGACTCAAGGTAAAATTTATATCGATAATAAAGATGTCAGTGGCTTACCACCCTCAGCACGTCATGTGCATACCGTCTTTCAAAGCTACGCACTTTTTCCACATATGAGCGTCTTTGAAAACGTGGCCTTTGGTTTAAGATGCCAAAAAATACCAAAATCTGATATCGAATCGCGTGTACATGATGTCTTAAAGATGGTGAAGCTGGAAAAATATGCTGAACGCAAACCCAGTCAACTAAGCGGTGGACAACAACAACGCGTTGCGATTGCGCGCGCAGCCGTGAATCGTCCACGCGTATTGTTATTAGACGAACCCTTATCCTCGCTCGATTATCGTTTGCGAAAAACCATGCAAATTGAGTTGAAACAATTACAACGTACACTAGGCATCACTTTTATTTTTGTAACCCACGATCAAGAAGAAGCTTTATCGATGTCTGATCGTGTTGTCATCATGCACGAAGGGGTCATCGAGCAAGTTGGAACACCACGTCAAGTTTATGAAGAACCAGCGAATTTAACGGTCGCTAAATTTATTGGCGAAGTTAATATTTTCGAAGGCAAAGTTCTCAGCTTAAATGGTGGCAAACAAGTTGTAGTGAATGTATTGGACATTCCACGCATTGCAAAAACCACTCGAACCTTCACTGTCGGTGAAGATGTACATGTCTTAATTCGCCCAGAAGATGTGCGCGTTTGGGGCGAACCTGAAGTGACGGATGCTAGCGAAATGTTTGCTGGCACTGTCGAAGAAGTCACATACAAAGGTACAACTGTCGATTTAATTGTGCGCTTAGCCAATCAAAAAATTGTCGCTGCAACTGAATTTTTTGATGAAGATGACGATCGCCTAGAATACAAACTTGGCGAACGTGTTTGGGTTAATTGGACTTCGGGGTGGGAGGTCATCTTGCCTCATGAAGTATAAAGACAATTTTCAATTATTTTCCTTATCAACGGTATGGGCGTGGCTGTTTATTTTCGCACTCCTGCCATTTCTCTTGGTCATTTTCGCGAGTTTTCTAAGTCATAGCGAAGAAAAATTACTTTCTTTGCCGCTTACACTCAGTAATTACCAGAAATTTGTTAATCCGATTTATTTACATATTTTTATTAAATCATTTTTGATTGCAGGCATTGCAACATTGTTATCCTTAATTATTGGTTACCCCTTTGCTTATCTTATTGCGCGCATGCAAAGCAAGTGGAAAAGTATTTTAATTTTATTAGTCATCATTCCATTTTGGACCAGCTCACTCATTCGTAGTTATGCTTTGATTGCCATGATTAAAGCAAAAGGCATCTTAAATAGCTTACTCATTGGCGTGGGATTGATTGATCAACCGTTATCAATTTTATTTACGAATACAGCCGTGATTATTGGTTTAGTTTACAACTTATTACCTTTTATGATTTTACCCATCATGACCAATGTAGAACGCTTAGACCATCGCTTGATTGATGCCGCGCATGATTTAGGCGCCAACTTTTTTACCACTTTTCGTCGCATCATCATTCCATTAACCATGCCGGGTATTATTGCGGGTGCGATCATGGTGTTTTTACCTGCAATGACAATTTTCTACATTCCCGATATTTTAGGTGGTGCAAAATCGATTTTGTTAGGTAACTTAATTCAAAATCAATTTTTAATTGCACAAAATTGGCCGTTTGGTTCTGCAGTCAGTATTGTCTTAACATTATTATTAATTACACTCATTATCATTTACTTTACCGTCACTCGCGGCAGCAAAGGCCAGGAGTGGTTATGACATTAAAAACATTTTCAGCAAAATCTTACTTAACTTTATTGTATTTATTTTTTTACACGCCGATCATTATTTTAATTGTCTATTCATTCAATGATGCACAATATTCATTAGTGTGGAATGGTTTCACTTGGCATTGGTACACAGAATTATTTACTGATACAGATTTATGGATTGCAACTTGGCATTCATTCTTTTTGGGTGTGACTTCTGCAACCGTTGCCACTTTTATCGGCGGATTAGCAGCTGTTAGCTTATATCGCTATCGTTTTTTTGGTCGCAATTTTTTAAATGGTTTAGTCTTTATTTTAATCCTGACACCAGAAATCGTAACCGGGGTTTCGTTATTATTATTATTCACTTTTCTACAATTACCGCTTGGGTTTTTTACGCTTTTATTAGCGCATATCGGCTTTTGTATTCCTTTTGTGATTGTGACAACATTTAGTCGCCTCGTCAGTTTTGATAAAAATATCTTTGAAGCGGCGAAAGATTTAGGTGCAAATGATACGATTATTTTTACACGCATCATTTTGCCCTTACTTTGGCCAGCTTTGATTGCAGGTTGGTTACTGAGTTTCACCTTGTCCCTTGATGATGTCATCATCAGTTATTTCGTTGCTGGACCTGAATTTGAAATTCTTCCTTTGAAAATTTATTCGATGGTACGCTCTGGCATTAAACCTGAAATTAATGCTTTATGCTCAGTACTCTTTGGTTTAACGCTCACATTAATTGTGATTGCACAATTAGCCTTAAAGAAAAAAAATTAGGAGAGCGAAGCATGTCATTCCAACGCTTGTCACTTTTTCTATTTTGCAGTTTGCTAATCAGCAATCTTTATGCACAAAAAATTGTGAATGTTTATGCTTGGACTGGAGAAATGCCTGATGCCGTGGTGCGTCAATTTGAGCGCGAAACAGGCATTAAAGTTAATTTATCCACTTACGAAAATAACGAAATTATGTACGCCAAACTGCGTGCAGCAAGAAATGCTGGTTATGATGTCATTATGCCATCCAGTTATTTTGTCGATCGTATGCGCAAACAAAAGATGTTGCTTGAATTAGACATAAAAAAATTACCCAATCGAGCAAATATTGATCCGAGCTTTTTAAATCCCGCTTATGATCCTGGTGCGCAATATTGCTTACCTTTTATTTGGGGAATCACGGGGATTTTTTATAACAGTAAATATTTTTCGGTAAATGCGCCACACAAATGGAATGAGCTTTGGAACGCCCGCTTTAAAGACCAACTCATGCTGTTGGATGATAACCGTGAAATATTTTCGATGGCATTAATGAGTCTCGGTTATTCAGCAAATGATACCGATCCCAAACATATTGAAGCTGCTTATATCAAATTGAAAAGTTTAATGCAAAACGTGAAAGTATTTTCAACAGACACGGTCATCTCCATTATTATCGATGAAGATGCGACTGTAGGCATGGCGTGGAACGGTGATGCATTCAAAGCTGGACAAGAAAATAAGAATATTCATTTTGTTTATCCAGAAGAAGGGTTTGTGATTTGGGTCGACAACTTTGCCATTCCAAAAGGCGCGCCGCATCAAGAAGAAGCTTACACTTTTATTAACTTCATGTTGCGACCCGATGTTTCAAAAACCGTTGCGCTTTATACGCAATTTCCCATCACTAATGTGCAAGCGCGAAAATTGTTGCCTGCAGATATTCGCGATAACCCCAATATTTATCCACCGAAATCAGTGTTAGCGCGTGGACAATTTCAAATTGATGTCGGTGAATCTACGCTCGCCCTTTTTGAAAAATATTGGGAAGAGTTAAAAATGAATAACTAAAAATCCTTATCTCATACTTGGTGAAGCAGGCGCAAAAGTCGGATCGAACCTGGGCGGAGTAAAAGTTGGTTCTTCATCTGGTATTGTTGCGCTGAGTACAGGTTCTAATTCAGGTGAAAATGTTTTACCAGGTGTACCTTCTGGCATAACACTTAATAATCGACTCGTTGTACATTGAAAATCATTTTCATTGTCTTCTTTCATTTCAAATGAAGCCGTTTTAGTAAATGGTTTAAGAAATGGTAAAAAATGCGTGAGTTTTTCACGTATTGCTTTTGTATAACGATGATCATTTTTTTCATCTCGCCACTCGAAAACTTTGGCTGCAAAACCAATACCCACCCCCAAAATAAGTAATGCTAAGGGCAAAGCACCAAATGAGGCGACACTTCCCCCAGCAAGTAATGCTATGAAACCAGTGGTGCTCAGTGCAATCCCGGTTACGACAATTGCAGATCCAATTAACTCTAAAATACTAAATGCAACTTTGCGTTCTGCAGCTAAGCGCTCTTCTTGCTTTGCAATGAGGTTTGTTTTACTCATCTCAAAAGTTGCGACCCTACTTTTAAAATTATCATGCAAAGTCTTTTCTAAGGTATTCAGATCCTGCAAAGCATCTGTTATCTCCTTTTTCTTCATTTCGAAAACTGGTGCTTCAATGTTCGCACTATTAGTTTCCCATTGAGCTAGGTCGGCAATCCATTTGGCTTTCTTCTGATGGATTTGTTGCAATTCTTGACGAAATAACACTTCTGCTGATTGCAAATCTGCGAGCGCATCGAGATAGGCTGTTTCTGCTTCTTTAAGTTTGATTTGTGAGAGGCTATAAAGAGCTTCAAATAAGTTTAAGACATAAATTCCCGTTAAAAGTGCTGGAATAACCACTGGAAAAACAGCTTGTCCAAGCACTTCAACGCCAAATCCACTAACAAAATAAGTAATCGCCAAACCAAAACCTGTCCCTGCAGCCATCATCACCACTGTAGATTTAGTAATTTTAGTTTTACGTTGTGGTGTATGTTTATCTTTAGCAGCTTTGTATGCTTCTTTTGCTGCTTCATAGCCTTCACCAAGATGAATCAAGAAAAAAATGCTACCAATTAAAAATGGACTCACTGCGCTCACGATCTGGCTACCAATGAAACTACGGCCCAGATTCCAAAAGTCATCGCCTAAATCTAATAATTTTTTGCCAATATTAAATACTACTTGGAAGCGTGTTTGTTTTTCTTCTTCATTCACTTTATTTAACGAAGGATTCGCGACAAGTAATGGAGTTTCTTGAGTAGTCACACAATGTTCCTTTTCTTATTGTTATTATCTGAACAGCTGCGAATTTGTGTTTTTTGCAATATAGTTTAAATGCAAATGAGAATCAATCTTATTTGAAGGTTTTTGAGAAATATTGTATTGTTTTTAATCGAGTTTTATTTGATCAGTTAAATGGGATTTACTTTCATCATAATGTAGGGATTGTAGATTTCAGTTTTAAAATCGAATTTTTGATACAAACCATGCGCATCTTCTGTCATCAAAAACCACCGAAAAATTCCACGCAATTGCGGATGAGCAAAGATATATTTGAGTAAACCTTGACCGACACCCCGACCACGGTGTGGTTCGTCTATGAAAACGTCCCACAAAGAGGCAAATTCAGATTCATCACTAATGACCCTGGAAAAACCAATTTGTTTCCCCTGATAAATAACTGAAAAACAAATAGACTTTTCAATGACCAGCGGAAAACGCTCAAGCGGTAAACCACTTGAATATTTAGAGGGGATGCACAATAAATGATACAAATATTCAAGATCAATTCTTTTCTTGTCTGCGGTGAAAATATAATCTTTGTAAGTACCCTCTGGATATGGCATTCGGTACGTCATGGGCTACTCGTTTGGGACTATTTGGCATCTTATTATCATCAGTATAGAATAGCTCACCAATTCCGAAGAATCATTAATAATTGAGGAGTTATTTTTTCATGAAACGTTTTTTATCCGTATTAATCCTCATCTTTGTCAGCTTTAATCTCATTAGCTGCGCACAGATGAATAATCAAGACGTCGGTACCGTAACAGGCGGTGTTGCGGGCGCACTTATTGGCAGCACTGTTGGTGGTGGCACTGGAAAACTCGTAGCAATCGCAGCAGGGACTTTAGCAGGTGCATACATTGGTGGCGCAGTGGGTAAAAACATGGATGCAAACGATCGATACAGAATGAATCGCGCATTAGAAAGCAACACAGTTGGCCAACCTGCTTACTGGCACAACAATAAAACCGGTGCAGATTATCAAGTCACACCTGTTCGAAATGTGACTGTTGATGGCAACCAATATTGTCGCGAATATCGCACGACAGCAAATATCGGTGGTAAAAAGCAGCAAATGTATGGCACAGCCTGTCGTCAACCCGATGGCTCATGGCAAGCTACCAGTTAATATTTTTGATCCTCAAATGAATATTTAGATCTTAATCGTTCACAAACTTCAGACATCCCAGCGCAAGCTGGGATTTCTTTTTTACTGTCACCAATTGTCATTCTGAGCCCCGGCCTGCGCCGTGGTAAACTACGCTAAGGATCTGCTAACACCATCTATTAAGTGGTTTACCTAAGTGTATCGCAACTATCAGATGATCATTCACTTCGTTTAGGATGACAAACCGAGAAGCTAATTCGGGTGAAAAACACAAAATTTGCTATTTCTTTATACTTCATCAAAAATGATTTTTTCCTATAAGGACAGTCCATGGCAAAACCAAAATTAAATTTCTGCTGCCAAACATGTGGGGCGCTCTATCCTAAATGGACAGGTCAATGTACGAGTTGCAATGAATGGAACACGATCATTGAAGAGTTGCTACCACAAGTGAGTGCTTCGCGTTATCAAGGATATGCGGGCAGCGAAAGCCGTATCACTTGCATGGCAGATGTCACACTCCAAGAAGACATGCGACTCTCATCGGGTTCATCTGAACTTGATCGCGTTTTAGGTGGTGGACTCATTATGGGATCAGCCATTTTAATTGGTGGTGATCCAGGCATTGGCAAATCAACAATTTTATTACAAGCCATTGCACATTTAAGTCAAAAATTAAATGTCCTTTATGTGACAGGAGAAGAATCGCCACAGCAAGTCACGTTACGCGCTCGAAGATTAGGCTTACCAGAAAATAAAGTCTGGTTATTAGCAGATACCCAAGTCGAAAGTATTTTAAATCACGTCCAAAAAGAAAAACCAAAAGTATTAGTCATCGATTCTATACAAACCATGCACACTGCTATGCTCGCCTCAGCCCCTGGTTCTGTAGGACAAGTGCGCGAAAGTGCTATGCAGTTGGTGCATTATGCAAAACAAAATCAAACCGCTTTATTTTTAGTCGGCCATGTAACGAAGGAAGGTCATTTAGCAGGACCACGCGTGCTGGAACATATGGTGGATACCGTACTTTATTTTGAAGGCGAGCAAGATAGTCGTTATCGCATTATTCGTGCCGTTAAAAATCGCTTTGGAGCAGTTAATGAATTAGCAATTTTTGCCATGAGTGATAAAGGCTTAAAAGAAGTGAACCACCCTTCCGCCATTTTTCTTTCCCGTCCTGAATCACCTGTTGCTGGCAGTATTATTACTGCAACTAAAGAAGGATCACGTCCGTTACTTGTCGAAGTGCAAGCATTAGTTGATCAATCTCATATGAGTAATCCAAGACGTCTTGCCGTTGGTCTTGAAACCCAACGATTAGCCATGTTACTGAGTATTTTGCATCGGCATAGTGGTATTTCAATTCATAGCATGGATGTTTTTTTAAACGTCGTCGGCGGGTTACAAATCATGGAAACATGTGCCGACTTACCGATTATTTTTGCGATTCTCTCGAGCCTGCGCAATAAAGCTTTGCCGCAGGATTTGCTGATTTTTGGGGAATTAGGTCTTGCTGGAGAAGTACGTCCCGTTGCTGGTGGACAAGAACGATTAAAAGAAGCGGCCAAGCATGGTTTCAAAATTGCAGTTGTACCTGATGGCAATGCACCAAAATCAAAAACCGATGGTATGAAAATCCATGCGGTCAAAAACATTAAAGAATGTCTCGATTGTTTTGATAATTTGCATTTATAAAATCATGGATGAGCGAAGTCGATAAATTTTAGATGCACAAAATCTAAAATGAGGTCGTACGCCGCAAGGATTCATCATAAGTGCATGTAAAGTTTGGATATTTTATTTTTTAATTGTCGAAAGGACTCTTAAGAAATCCATACTATACTTTAAATAATTCATTTATTTAGCAGCGTGGGTAAGATGCAAACTCGTGGATTAACTGAAATTTTATATATCATCTCTCGGCTAAAAAAAACGCCGGAGCAGGAAAAGCATTATCAACAAATAAAACAAAACTTGAGCCTTCAAGATTGGGAAAGTCTTTTAAAAGCTATTGCAAGTTATCCAACAACACAATCAAAGGGTGCTCTTTTCTTTAAAGATCATTACAGCCTCTCTATCAAAGAATTATATGATTTCATCGCAAATGCTAATCGTGACATCCTTCTTAATAAGCTATTAAGAGAAATAAACGAATATTCTCACGGCAGAAGTAACTTAACCAAAATTAAACAGATTTTAGATGCCGGTGCTGTTTTATCTATCAATCAATTTGCGGGTCCACCAATTAATACGAATGCGCTACGTATGGCACTTGATATGAAAGATAAGGGGCTGATTGAACTTTTGCTTGCAAATGGTGTAACCGCAGAAGAATCTCAAATTAATCCAAACCAAGTGTTGAATGCAGCAGCTGAAACACCATTACATATTGCAGCTGAACTTGGCGTGCAAGATTTAGCGGTTGAACTAGTAAGCAACAACGCAGATGTTAATGCCGTCCGTAACGATGGCGCTACGCCTCTCCATTTAGCAATGTCTGCAGGTCATGACCCTATTGCATCTTTATTGATACTACGCAAAGCCTCAATTTTAAAAAGTTGGCAAGCAAAAGATCCAGAATTATATACGCCATTTTTTATCGCACTTGAGAAAAAAAATATTGCCCTTGCTGATTTAATGATTGAATCTGGTTATAAGGTGACGCAATTTGATTTAATACACGCTCGCCATCTCGGAAAAGACTTTGAGTCTCTTTACAAAAAAATGAAACAGCCTTTTCGTCAAGAAAAAGAGACCATTATAGAAACCAGTAAAAAAATCAATCCGTCAATAACACATCCGCAATCACCTATCGATTATATTATTGCGCAAGTCTACACAACAGATCCGCAACTACTCGCTCTCTTAAGAGAGAAATTAGAACACATTTATGATACAGACCCGATATTACGTCCTTTAATTGAAGCAATGGCATTAGCTGCACAAGGTAATCGTCTGGTTAATGAGTTTAAAGACAAGCCATTAAAGTGGGTGATTACGCAAGATCAAGATGTGGAAAAGTTAACTGGTACCAAAGGAGGGCTTGGTGAATTCAAAAATAAGAGTACGGTGTTCGTTGCTGGTGGTAATCCAGAATTATTAGTTGCAAGCTTTCTCCATGAATCAAAACATTTTGCAGATAGTGATATCTACCCCGATAAAAATCCTTATACCCAAAGCCAAAAGCATCACTTTTTGCAAGTTAAGGAGCAATTAGAACAACATGCTCGCAAAGCTTTGGATTCAGATTCAGGTTTAGATAAAGATGATCGATTCATTTATACAAGTATTTTAGGCATTTTCAGTTATCATCCTTCAAAGCAGGATCTAGAAGTCTTGGTAAAAGTACCAGAAATCTTGGGTTACTTAGGAATAAAAAAAGGATTAGTTTGGTTGGAACAACATGAACCCGCTTTGCTTGCTTTTTATAAACTACGTTTTAATCGTGCTTGCGAAAATCATAATCAATTAATATTAGATCAGATAAAAACATCAACGGGGATATTACCCATAACTCCTGGACTTGCCAACTCTAGGACTATCACACCAGGATTATTTGCAACAACATCTACAGATAATAAAACTAATGAATCGGAATCCGAAGCAAAGCCCACATCGACAATTAACGGACCTAGGCGTGAAACCTAATTTGAAACGTAGTAGGTTTTTATAATATTTAAACTCAGAGTTAAGAAAAAACTCCTTACCCAAAAAGATAAGGAGTTTAAACATCCGAATGAATCAAACTAATATCTGATTCAATAAAGCCGCTAAACGATAACCAGCAAGTGCCAATTCTTCCTGCACTACTTTTTTGCCGCGATCTGTATATTCTTGCGAAACATCAGCATCTTCAGGTGTGTTATAGACATAGTTTTTTGCATTCACCATACCTTCTTCCACCCAATGATCCGGATTAACATCATTGACTATCTTGTCTGAAAAATATTTTTTTGGATAAAGTGCCACAACCGTACGTGTTAAATTTTTCGCTGTTTCTGCTGTTGGTTTTGCAGTTAAAAATCCAACGCCACTATCCCAGACATGATGCAAATTGGTTTTGTCATTTTGGTATCGAACATGATAAAGATTACCGCCTTTATCTCCCCCTGCACGTGTAGCTGAAATCAGTGAAACAGTATGTAAGGGTTGATGCAAATCACCGACAATATGAATCATGAATCCTAAAAATCGCGCACGTTCATAATTGTTTGCTTGTTTATATTTCACAACATTGATCACATGTCCTAATGCCCAAAGTGCATTATCAGAATCAACTAAGTTTTTAAGCGCTGTACCATCTTTCGAAAATGCAACATCCACATAATGCCAATGCGTAAACATTTCGATTCTTTGTGAGCGGATTGCATCTGGCCAGTAAGCCATTTGCATAAAAGAACCCATGTCTTGATATTCATTCTTAAAATAACCAATTAAATTTTCTACTTTATTTTGCACACCAGGTTTTAAATTTTCATATGCGATGTTTGCAATCACCATATGGCCTAATGCGTTCCAAGCAAAAACACTAATCGGAAATAAAAAAGTCAAAAAAAAACTGCTAATGAAACGAAGGAAGTGGTTGCGGGTCATGGGGGGCCTCGAGAAAATTTTAGGGATGTTATACAACAAGAGTTGGTTTAACAAGCGATTTTTCACCCTCCTCATTCAGTGCTTTGACTTCTATTTTTGGTCGCGGAGTCATTCGGGTTAAAATTTCGTATGCAGATGTATTACTATGTCTTGCAACAAGCTCCACAGGTAAACCCGTTCCCCATAAGGTAACTGGATCGCCGATGACAGCATGCGGTTGTTTGCGTAAATCAACAGTCAGCATATCCATTGACACTCGCCCAACTAATTCACATTGAACACCATTCACTAGCACGGGTGTACCATTTTGCGCGAATTGCGGATATCCATCACCATAGCCAACACCGACAACACCCACTAACATATCTTCAGGTGCAGTCCAAGTGCCACCGTAACCAACTTTACCGTTTTTTTGGACTTTTGTAATAGCAATGATACGTGAAGATAAAGTCATTACGGGTTTTAGACCATGATCATGCCCGGTTGAATTCTGAAAAGGTGATGCGCCATACAACATCAAACCAGGTCGTACAGCATCACCATGTGCTTTAGGCCATGCAAGAATAGCTGCTGAATTGGCTAAACTTCTTGGGCCTTGCAAATGAGCTGTTGCTTGATTGAAAGTTTGTATCTGCTTAAGTGTCGCACTACTGTCTGCAACATCAGCTTCTGCAAAATGCGTCATCAACCCAATTGGTTTTTTAATCGCAGCAATATTACAAAGTCTTTGATGGATAGCAGAAACTTGATGTGGATCGATACCTAAACGATGCATGCCGGTATTAATTTTCAACCAAATGGATAATTGATTTTCGACGTTGGCTTTTTCAAGAATTTCGACATGTGCTTCATGATGAACAACCAGTGTGAATTGATAGCGCAAACTGTCCGTGAGTTCGTCAGGATGAAACAATCCTTCCATGAGCACGATGGGTTGCGTCACACCAGCTTCGCGTAATTTGATGCCCTCTTCGAGTGAAGCCACTCCAAGTGCATCAGCTTCAGACAGTGCTTGTGCCACGCGAACAACACCATGGCCATACGCATTCGCTTTCACCATTGCAATAATCGAACGATGCGGCGCAAGCTCACAAACACGCTTTAGATTCGCTTTAAGCGCGCCTAAATCCAGGGTCATGTACGTGGGGCGACTCATATTCTATGATCTGCTCCACCCGGTTGCCGGATAAAATTTTCAAAGCAAGTATATTGGCCCATGAAAGTCAAACGTAGTTTACCAATAGGGCCATTTCTTTGTTTAGCGATAATGATTTCTGCAGTACCTTTATCTGGACTGCTTTCATTATAAACTTCATCACGATAGATAAAGGCGATGAGATCGGCATCTTGTTCAATAGATCCTGATTCACGCAAATCTGACATTACCGGACGTTTATCGGCACGTTGTTCTAAACCACGATTCAACTGAGATAATGCAATCAGTGGAACTTTTAATTCTTTCGCAATCCCTTTAAGCGAGCGAGAAATTTCAGAGATTTCAGCTGTACGATTCTCGTTAAAACCCGGCACTTGCATCAACTGTAAATAATCCACAACAATTAAACCGAGCTGTCCATGTTCTTTTGTCAAACGACGTGCACGTGCGCGCATTTCTGCAGGACTTAAAGAAGGCGTGTCATCAATAAAAAGCGGCGCATCTGATAACATACTGACAGTGGAACTAATCCGCGGCCAATCTTCATCTGCGAGTTTCCCGGTACGAATACGTAATTGATCAATGCGACAAAGAGATGACAGCAAGCGCATGACAATCGCCTCGCCTGGCATTTCCATACTAAAAACCAGTACCGGTGCACGGCTTTTAATCGCCACATGTTCAGCAATATTCATTGCTAACATTGTTTTCCCCATCGAGGGACGTCCAGCGATAATGACTAAATCGGAAGGTTGTAACCCTGAAGTCATATCATCAAAATCGCGATATCCAGTGGGCATGCCGGTGATTGAGGTGTTTGCATGGAACAAAGTGTCGATTCGGTCCATGGTCTTTGCTAAAAAATCTTTGATATTAACAGGGCCGCCTGCGCGTGCACCTTGCTCCGAAATTGAAAACACCCGGCGTTCCGCAGCATCGAGTAATTCAATAATGCTGCGACCTTGTGAGTTAAAAGCATTGTCAGCTATGTCATTTGCTGCAGCGATCAGTTGGCGCAGTACGGAGCGTTCGCGCACAATGTCTGCATAAGCCGTTATATTAGCAGCACTCGGTGTATTGTTTGTCAATTCAAAGAGATATACTTCACCGCCTGCTTGTTCAAGCTCATTCATCTCACGTAAAGCATCTGACACCGTCAGGACATCAAGCGGTTTTGCGAGCTCCATGAGTTTCGCCATGCAGCGAAATAATAAACGGTGTTCATTGCGGTAAAAATCATGCTCTCGTATGCGATCGACAATCTGATCCCAGGCGCGATTATCTAGCATCAAGCCACCGAGCACAGATTGTTCTGCATCTATGGAATGCGGGGGGACTTTTAATGAACCAGGGTTCATCCGTTTTACAGCTTGACGTTTATTCAATAAAGCATCGGTCATAATGCGTACTACAGTCCTAAAAATCCATAGACAATGTTATTGCGAATTTTCGCATTAATGCATCAGATTGTCCAAATAAGCTATCAAAAAAATGTGTTTGATACTTGAATTAAGAAGAGCGAGGGATTTTCACGAATTAGGTGAGTGTAAAATGCTCAAATCACCATTTGCATTTTGTTCAACCCGATGTTCGCTCGCGGGATGTGTTTGTTCTATCATTCCCTCGATGGAGGTTCAATCGCACCTTGCTTTCATCGACCCCAGTTTGCACTGGGGTGTGACAATGAGTCATTAACCTTCTGCTACAACATTTACTTTTATAATAGCAGTGAGATCACTTTCTATGTCGATCATGATTTCATATTCACCGACTTTACGCAGAGGACCCTCTGGCAAACGAATTTCGCGTTTTTCAATATCCATGCCCTGACTGTGCAAAACTTCAGCAATATCACGGTTACTAATAGAACCGAATAATTTGCCTTCATCACCTGCTTTAGCAGTGATAGTGATTGCCGGTAATGCATTAATTGCTTCTTGGCGTGCTACTGCTTGCTGATGTTTTTCACCAGCAACTTTTTCAAGCTCAGTGCGACGCTGTTCAAATTTAGCAATATTGTCTTTATTAGCAAACACAGCTTTGCCTTGAGGAATTAGAAAGTTGCGAGCAAAGCCAGCTTTCACTTTAACTTTATCACCAAGCGCCCCTAGATTACGGATTTTTTCAAGTAAGATTACTTCCACCGTTAAACCCTCTCAATTAAAATTTTTTTTAAGTCGTTTTCTTAAGTCCAGCCAAATATCAGCCAAAGCAAGCGTTGCAATTAACATGATTAGTAGATTACTAATCGGCAACGAAAAAATAATAGTCACATATAAAATTGCCAACCAAAACCAAATCGTCGTAGATTTAGATTTACCAGCCACAAAATGGATAACGCTTAAGCCCGCAGCACCAAACAAAACATACAGAATGGGCATTATATCCAAAACAACCCGATTGCCCAAATAAGCTAAAACAATGCTGATGACGAATAGTACACCTGCTAATTGGCTTAAACGAATATTTTGTAATTCAGCTTTTAGCATACGAGGCTTAAATACGGCAGCTTGCCACCATCTCGCAACAATCAGCTGAATCACACCATTTGCGATCACCAATGCGGTTAATAAGCCTGTCATACTGCCAAAAAAAATAGCCTTATGTGCTGGCAACATGACCTCACTCGAAAGGTCTTTTACGCCGGCTAAAGTTTGGACATAAGTAAAATATGGCCGCAGGGCCATTTCCCACCATTCAGCAATATTCGGATGCACCAAGTGCACGACACTCACTACTAGCACCCCAAAAAGCGTCGCTAACTCTAGAATAACCGTCCAGCTGCTATGTCTAGATAACATAATGGAGAACACCCAGGTGACCAAATTACTCATCACCACAATGCCGCCAAATAGATACCAAACAATACTGGGTACTGAAGGGTCGCCAACACTGCTCCAATAAGTACTAATGATATAGGCGAGCATGGCAACAAACGTTAATATTGCCCCTTCAAAAATACTTTTTGTCAGCGTGACAAAAGCAGCAATAATAATCCCAATGATGCCAATTAATGGCACAAAGGAAATGACGAAAGTAAATATGATCGCCTGCACTGGATGGCTAAGCAGGTGGCGACTAAATCGCTGTAACCACATTTGTGTTTTAGTGTCTGTCGGTGTAGGGCAACAAAGCAATAAATCGTGCTAATTTTACTGCTCTAGCCAGTTTTCTTTGATAGCCTGCTTTCGTTCCAGTAATTCGACTCGGCACAATTTTGCCGTTTTCCATAATGAATTTTTTAAGCAAGTTAACGTCTTTATAATCAATATCTTTCAGCTTATTCGCTGTGAAATAACACATTTTTTTACGACGAAAATAAGTAGCCATTCTTTCTTTACTCCACCAATTAATTAAGATTTATCGCGAGCTTCTTCAAGTTCAACACCAACGTCTTTCTTATGACGAGCTGCAGCTTCTGATTTCTCACGATCACCATGATCATTACTAGAGAGATCCATTTCACCACGGCTATCTTTTTCTTTAGAAATCGGTGAAGGTTCAGTAATAGCACGATTAACACGTAAAACCATGTTACGAATTACTGCATCGTTATACCGAAAATTATCACTTAATTCGTCTATAGTGGCTTGATCGCATTCTATGTTCATTAAAACATAATGTGCTTTCATGATTTTATTGATGGGATAAGCAAGTGGTCTACGGCCCCAATCTTCAAGTCTGTGAATTATACCTTTATGCTGCGTGATTAAATTGCTGTAACGTTCAATCATTGCAGGAACTTGTTCACTTTGATCGGGATGAACTAAAAACACTACTTCATAATGGCGCATACTATCAGTTGGATTGCGTTTCATAACGCTCCTCTCGGGTTAGTAGCCTTTACAAATACGTAAAAGCAAGGAGTTAATATCAATTTTAAGGGGGGTCATTGTACGAAAAGTACAATAGCAGTTGCAACAGAAATAAAAAAAATTAAACAACTACGCCGTTGGCTTTAAATGGCTGTCGTCATCAAGAAAGTCTTTAGAATCAAATCTCTTTTCAATTACAACTTTCATTTTGGTGGTTTCATGCAACAATTCGTGCAAATAAGTAGCAGGTGTCATGGCGTTTTTTTGCAAATTTGTCCAAGTAAACAATTGGTGATGATGTGTAGGACGAGTCTCATTTTGGCTACTTTGCCATTCGGTTTGGTTGAATATTCTTTGCTCAATAAACCGTTGGTGAATGAGATGCTCTAGCTTGTTGATCCAAAATTTTAAAAATGTATGCATATCCATTTCGATGGTTTTAAGCTCGGTTTTTGCTGCTGTTATTTGAGGTTTAAATTGCGCTTTCAAACGTTTACGCGTATTCGCGATCAATACTCTTTTATAGAATGTTCTAGTGTGAGCATCGAGAGTTTGTGTCGGATCAATGCTCCGCAATTTTTCTAAAGCCGATTTTTTTTGTGGGTGACCCTCATCAACATAATTTTCTGCTGCAAATAGCAACAACTCTGCTTGCAAATGCTGAAGCGGTTGAATAAGTTTTTCGAGGCGTTTTTCCGCTGCTTTTGCTGCTTCCATTTCACCACGCATTTTGAGCACAAGCATAAGTTCTTTTTCTTGTTTAATCTGTAGCAATAATTTTTCATCTGGATGAATAAGGCTATCAAACTTATGCGCTTCGATTTGATTTTTAGCTTTTGCTTGATATAGTTCTGCCAGCCAAGCCAAGGTTGCTCGGTAGTCGTTAAAAAAAACATCACCTAGACCTTTCATTTTATCGTTGCTGATTTTAGTATTTGCAACGTGCCGACTTTTTTCATATTCAACTTCTAAATTGTGCAATCGGGCGGAAGCTTCTTTATGCGTAGCCAAATATTTATTTAGTTTTTCTGAAAACAACATCCCTTCAACCGACAATTCCTTTTTAATGACCTTTGCTCGATGCTCACCTAATTTTATTTCTCCATTATTCTTTTTACAGTTGTATAGTTTTTCGAAAATGGCTGTTTGGTATACATCAATTTTCTTGGCAATCGACCAAAGTGATTTCGCATGAAGTGCAAAATCAACTTTACGTTGGTGAGATTTTATCCGCGTGAGAAATTCATCTTCGTCCACTCCTCGCTGTGTTTTTGCTTGCATAGTCGTAACAAAGATCACCCATTTTGCTTTTTCTTCAGCTGTTTCACCCATTAAACGTTCAACAACTTTCGGATTTAATGCCAATATACTTAACATTCCCATCGAATTTTGAGCGATATTGAGTAAATCAGCTTGTTTCACAAACGCGGGTAAAGGCTTATCAGCTTCATAATAACGGTAAAACATGCGCGCAAGCTTTGATAATCGTTTTTGCGTTTTTACAGAAGTAAATTTTATATTTTGAAGTGAATCAATAACTTGTTGATAAATGCGTTTTTCAAGCAAACTAGTTGGCATGAATCGGCCCGCCGATTTTCACTTTTATGTTTTAGTATAGGCGATTATTTACCAAAACTTAGGTTGCCGAGCGTCCATCTCAATATTAAATTTTTTCATTAAAATCACTTTGTTTCTTGACAAGCGCTGTCTAAAACTTCGAGAATAAGCGCCTTCTTAGAGTTAGTTCATCCTAGAGGCTATGTAGCTCAGTTGGTTAGAGCGCGGCACTCATAATGCTGAGGTCGGTGGTTCGAGTCCACCCATAGCCACGTGATTCTTGTTCAAACCCAAACAGTTCGTTATAAATAGATTTCCGTTCAGTAAAAATAAAAAGGAAGATCATGAGCGCAAGGATGAAGTTAACACTCACAGTTGCAGCTATTTTGGGCGTCACCCTTGTTTTCGCAGGTGAGATGGCATACAAGCAAGAACAATTACCTGATGGCAGTACAGTGATGGAATACAGCAACGCAGATGGCTCAAAAGTACGTCAGGTGCAACACAAAGATGGCACGTTAGAAACCGATACCAAAGATGCACAAGGTAACGTCACCACCATGACACAGCATCCTGATGGACGTGTCGACATGAAGACAAAATAAATACTAATTTAATTACGGAGTGCCAAGGCTTTAGGATTAAGCTCTAAGTGGTTAATAATAGCTGAGGCACTCAACCCTTTTTCACCATCATCAAAACGAACGCCGTATATTTTGCCATAGAATAAACCATGAATATATTTGGGTTGGAACATCTCACAGTAACCCATGCGATAAAGATTATTTTTAATAAACTTTACGATCTGCTTAGATTCATCTAGCGTGATTTTTTGTGCGTGTTGTTTTAAAGCTTCCTCAATGATCGCAATCGAACGTCCTTTATGCTCATCAGTTATCTTTACTCCTTTTGTTGCCGATCTAAGAATATTTTTTGCCGTGACATGAACAGTAACATCATTATTATCGTGGTTTTCAAGATTATCCTTATCCTGTGAGACCGAAGTATCAACTTGGATAATTTCATCCGGTCCAGCTTCTGTTAATGTATTTTCAGTTACTCCGGCAGCTACAATTGAGCCGGGAAGATTCACTTTACTTTCTGCTACGATTTTATATCCGTGCGTTGCATAATTATCTTCATCTATTTGAATTAATTCCGCTCTACTCTTGTCAAAATATTTCTTCGCCGCTTCTAATTTCTGCCACAAAATCATACTTGTTCTAAATGTGCTATAACTTGGAATGCGTTTAATATGAAGATTAACTTCCCAAGTAAACTCGGGGCGTAATTCATCTTGACGAAATATAATGTTTCTTTCAGTTGGAAAAGAGAAAACTAAATTAATTTTGCCATTTTCTTTTTTGATCAACCAAATTCGAGTCTCTTCTGCTTTGAGTAATTCTTTAAGTGCACTTGAAATATCTGTTATACCTAAAGCATTCAAACACTCTGGGGTGGCAGCAATTTGACTCGTTTGACATTTTGCTTTTATATTGGCGTGACTTTCAATCAGGTTTGAATCTAGAGTAGCAAATAAATTATTTAATTGTCTCTCATTGAGATTTAAAGCGATATCAAAACAAATAACATTGGTTCTCGCTTTCCCATCAGTAAAGATTTTTTTCTCAGCAAAACCATGCCTATATTGAACTGCCATCTCTTTTGAATTGACATGGGGAAGAAATCGATAAAAACGCACTTGTGTCATAGCAACTACTCATATTTTTATTATAATTGGCGAGTATTATGAAACAACAGCATTAAAATAAGCTTAAATCTTAATAGTTTTTTCTCAAAGCAACTTCATATACTGCTTTAGAAACGTATTCTTTTAAGCGAGGATCTATGGGCTTAGGTAACAAATATGTAGGCCCAAAACTCAAATCTTCTGTTAATTGATAAGCATGTAAAACTTCATCTGGAACCGGTAGTTTGGCCAATGATTTAATAGCATGTGTTGCAGCCACAAACATTTCATCTGTCATTCTAATTGCTTTAGTATCTAATGCGGCACGAAATAAATATGGAAAACACAAAACATTGTTAACTTGATTGGGATAGTCACTTCTACCTGTAGCCATTATGGCATCTGGACGTACCTGGGACACAATTTCCGGCATAATTTCAGGAACTGGATTTGATAATGCAAAGATAATTGGCTTTGCAGCCATGCTTTGGATGTCTTCCACAGAAACCAATTGAGGGCCAGAAACGCCAATAAAGACATCAGCGTTTTGCATGGCATCTGATAATGTTTTCTTCTCAGTAGCAACTGCAAATTCTTGTTTTTGTATATTTAAGATTGAGCGATCGCTACGAACAATTCCTTCTCGATCAACCATCATCATTAATTCTTTGCGTGCTCCGAGCTTATGTAACAAGCGCATTGTTGCAATTCCAGCAGCACCAGCACCCAAACATACAATTCGAGCTTGATCGATCTTTTTTTCTTGCAGCTCTAATGCATTTAACAAAGCAGCAGCAACAACAATGGCTGTTCCTTGCTGATCATCATGTAGTACGGGGATGTTTAATCTTTTCTGGAGTTCTTCAGCAACATAAAAGCATTCTGGCGCTTTAATATCTTCTAAATTAATACCACCAAAAGTCGGAGCAATACGAACAATCGTTTCCACTAATTCTTTTGGGTCAGCGCAGTCAATTTCAATATCGTAGACATCAATATCTGCAAAGCGCTTAAACAAGGCAGCTTTGCCTTCCATCACAGGCTTACTTGCTAAAGCACCGACATTGCCCAAGCCCAAAACAGCAGTACCATTAGTGATAACCGCTACAAGATTACCTTTGTTGGTATAGCGATAGGCATTTGCAGCATCAGCAATGATTTCTTTAACGGGCTCTGCAACACCAGGCGTATACGCTAAGGAAAGATCGTATTGCGTTGCAGTAGGTTTACTGAGCGCAATACAAACTTTTCCAGGTGTAGGATGCGTATGGTAGTCAAGAGCTGCTTGACGTAATTTATTTGGCATTAATTATTATTATTATTATTTAAATAAATTTATTTTTTATCTTCTTTTGCTTCTTCAGCTTTTTCTTTGCCTTTCATACCATATTTTTGACGGAAGCGATCAACACGGCCCGCAGTATCAACCATTTTTTGCGTACCGGTATAAAAAGGATGACACAGTGCACAAACTTCTAAGGAAAGTTGATCTTTTTCCATCGTAGAACGAGTTGTAAAGGTGCTGCCACAACTACAGACCACTTTAATTTCATGATAATTTGGATGTAAACTTGGTTTCATTTCCGACGAACCCCTATTTAAATTGGCTGGCATCATATACTAAGAATAGCCATAGTTTCAAGCAAGCCTAATTGATTGGTATCTAATGATTATATTATAACCCGACATCTTTTTTTAATTTACTTTAAAATACAAGTGGTTAACGACATCTCATTTTGACATGATCAGCTTGAACATGTGGATGAGCCTGTTTTCGATGCGGATTTTGTTTCTCCAGGAAACGATGATACGAAGCTTTGGTTTCTTTAAAATCATTCTTAGAGATTTCTGACGGTGATGGCAACTCTTGAACAGTAGGACGCCCTTTTTTCTTATATTCATCTGCAGGTAAAGCAGCGATAAGAACGGAATAGATAAGTGCGGTTTGTACTGATAGTGATTTTTTTCCTGACATGCTCGTTCCTTAAAAGCAGCAAATTCTAGCAGAGTCTTTTAAGCGGTGAAAGAAAACTCGGCAATGACGGGTGCATGATCAGAGGGGCGAAGAAGAGCTCGTGGTTTTTTATCGATAAAACAATGACTACAAAATGTAGAAAGAGGACTGCTTGCAAAGATATGATCAATTCGACATCCCATATTTTTTTCAAATGCTTGTAAGCGGTAATCCCACCAGGAAAAATCGCGTTCTAGGGGACTCAGTAAACGAAAACAATCATGAAAACCAATCTGTAAAATGTCTCGCAAAGCTTGTCTTTCAGGATCGCTAAATAATACTTTTCCTAACCATCTTTTAGGATTGTGCACATCCAATTCTTCTGGTGCGATATTAAAATCACCGAGCATAATGGCTTTTGGATGTTGAACAATTTCAGTTTGCAAAAAAGTTTTTAAGTTATTTAACCAATTTAACTTATACGTATATTTTTCAGAAGTAACATGTTCACCATTTGGTACATATAAATTAATGATGCGCATATCTTTGACTGTCACAGCAAGCACACGTCTCTGTGGATCGCTAGGCCCCGGTAGATCGAAAACAACATCTTCAATTTTATTTTTACTGATAATTGCAACACCGTTATAAGCTTTTTGTCCCGAGGCGACAAAAGAATAACCACGTTTAACAAATTCTTCCGCAGGAAACTGATCTTCCATAAGTTTGATTTCTTGGAGAGCTAAAACATCAGGTTGATGTTCATCAAGCCATTCAAGCACGTGCGCTAAGCGCACGCGCAATGAATTAACATTCCAAGTTGCAATTTTAAATTTAGACATTGTTACAAACTATAATACAAATCAAATTCGACTGGATGCGTGGTCATGTTTAATCGTGTCACTTCATCACGTTTAACACCGATGTATGCATCGATTAACTCTTTGGAAAATACATTACCTTCCAATAAAAACTTATAATCTTTCTCTAAACTATCTAAAGCTTGCTCGAGTGAAGAACATAAACTTGGGAAAGCTTTGACTTTTTCTGGTGGCAAGTCATATAAGTTCTCATCAACGGCTGGACCTGGATCTATTTTATTTTTGATACCATCAAGACCGGCCATAACCATTGCACTAAATGCAAGATAAGGATTGGACATAGCATCTGGGAATCGGGCTTCAATTCTTTTTTCTTTATCATTGAAAACATGGGGAATACGAATTCCAGCTGAGCGATTGCCTTCGGAATAAACCATGGTGACAGGTGCTTCAAACCCCGGTACCAAACGTTTATAACTATTTGTACTTGGGTTAGTGAATGCATTCAGCGCACGTGCGTGTTTGATAATACCACCGATATAATACAATGCCATTTGCGACAAACCTGCATATTTATCGCCAGCAAATAAATTTTTGTTACCTTTAGCCAGTGACTGATGACAATGCAAACCACTGCCATTATCACCCACTAATGGTTTAGGCATAAAAGTGACTGTTTTATTGTTCGCATGTGCAATGTTTTGGATCACATATTTGAACACTAACATTTCATCACACTTGTGTAACAATGTGCTGTACTTAGTCGTGATTTCATTCTGTCCGCAAGTCGCCACTTCGTGGTGATGCACTTCGGGAATTAAACCCATACTCATTAAAGCTTCACACATTGCACTACGTAAATCATGAGAAGAGTCAACTGGCGGTACAGGAAAATAACCACCTTTTAATCTCGGTCTGTGACCTAAATTTCCACTTTCAATAATAGAACCTGTATTCCAACAAGCTTCTTCTGAATCGACTTCATAAAAACAGCCATTCACTTGTAAATCCCAGCGGACATCATCAAAGATAAAAAATTCAACTTCTTGGCCAAAATAACAGACATCTGCAAGACCTGTTTTTTTAACATACTCTTCTGCTCGTCTCGCCACACCCCGTGGGTCACGTGTGTATGGTTTGCGGGTCTCAGGATCCAGGACATCACAACGAATAATCAATGTAGGTAATTCGCAAAATGGATCTACTTGAGCAGTAGAAGTGTCAGGTATCAAAATCAAATCTGACTTATTAATGTCCTGCCAACCGCATAATGAGGAACCATCAAATGCTTTACCAAATTTGAAAAAATTTTCATCAATTTTATTTTTAGGAATGGTGACGTGGTGTTCTTTGCCACGCAAATCACAAAAACGCAAATCGACATAATAAATGTCATGTTCTTCCATCATTTTTTTGATTTCTTTGTACATTGACAGCCGCCCCTTGTGAAATGTTGGGGTATTCTAGCCGAAGGAATAGGCATTGAGCCAAGGTTTTTTTAGATTTGGGAGAATATCAGTCAGTTAAATATAACGGTGCAACATCTACTCATATGTTGCTAAAATTTTACTCCCGCAACTACTTTAACATTGTAAATTTTGACTTTATCGTGCTTTAGAACCTGAAAATTCATTTCAATTTGTTGTTTTTTTACCCAACCTCTGGGCTGAGGAATGACCTCTGATGCGAATTTTGCTATAATCATTTTTTTTAATCTGCTTTGAATCCCATGCGAACTATAAGACTTTTACTTGTTGTTGGTATTTTTTTGCTAGTGCTTCGCATAATTGCACCTTATGCTTTGCTGCATTATGCTGAGTATCGCATCAATCAGATTCCTGAATACAAAGTCAAAATTAAAGACTTAGACTTGCACTTATATCGCGGTAGTTACACTATCAAACAAATTACCCTTTATAAAACCACGAAAACTATACCGGTCCCATTTTTCAAAGCAAATGCAATTGATCTTTCCTTAGAATGGAAGGCCTTGTTGCGTGGAGCAATCGTTGCAAAAATTATTGCTTATCAGCCTGAAGTCAATTTTGTAATGGATGCAAAAGGTCAAAATGAGCAACTATCAATAAATAAAGAATGGAAACGTGCAGTAAAAGCATTATTTCCACTAAACATAAACTTGTTAAAAATAGTCGATGGGAAATTAACCTTACGTAGCTTTACGGGACATCCGCCATTTAATTTATTTTTAAAAGATATCAACTTTGAAATTGCTAACATGCAAAAAATCCGCAATGAAGAAAATTTATTGAGTTCAAATTTTAATGGTAATGCGGTAACGATGGATGGTAGTGGTCAAGTAAACTTACGCGGAAGATTTGATCCATTCTCTAAAAAACCATTATTTGATTTTTCAGCATCAGTTGAAAACATGCAAATCAACGCCGCCAACAATTTCTTAAAACACTTTACTTCCGTTGATGTGAAGCATGGTAATTTCAGTTTATTTGTCGAAGCAGCTGCTGCACAAGGAAAGATTAAAGGTTACGCGAAGCCCATCGTCAAAAATTTACAAATTTATGATTCTGAGAAAGACCAGACCCCGCTTGAAGCATTATGGGAAGGCGCGCTTGACGTGGTAGCAAAAATTGTCACGAATCCGAACAAAAAAACTGTCGCGACGAAAATCTATATTGAGGGTCAAATTGATGAACCGCAAGTGAGTGTGCTTTCGATTATTGGCAACGTGCTTCGTCATGCGTTTATCCAAGCATTGCTACCGCAAATCGATCATAGTGTTGCAATGCGGGATGTACTCATTGGCAAATCCTCAGCAAAAACATCGTAATCACCCGCCAACATTAATGTGAAGATAATGCACATTTTGCAATCATCATGCATTCGATGGTGACGTACCAAATCCAGCAAGATGTAAATGCTGATGCTCAAAAATGCATTGCTCTGTTACACATACTGTCGTAGATGAATTCAAGCTTTGCTTGTCACATTTGCCTTCATCCGCATAAGCTGGCAGTAAAAATAAACCTACAATGATTCCTAACAGAAATTTCTTGCTCATATTTCACTCCTTTACTTATAAGTATATTTTAACAAATTTCTTTCCATTATTAGCGAATCTAAATGCTTGTTTTTAGTTTTAAAAAAATATTTTTACAAATTAATCTCAGGTTAATTTATGTATTTTTGTAAAGGACTAACATTAAATGAATTACATAACTTAAACGCAAACCATATGATCAATAGAAAACACACTTCAAAACGAACCAAGCAGAAACAAGAAACAGTAGTCATCCCTAATAATTTTAATATCATGCCAGCAGAGATTTTATTGCAAGTGTTGAATTTTTTAGATTTGCACCATCTCATCGCGATGTCACAAACATCCCGATACAACCATTACTTTATCCAGCAAAATATATTTGCCAAAAATGATGCCATTAAAACAGAAGTACAAATCAGAGTAAGCAGCCTAGAAAGAAAAGTGTTGCAAGCTGCCACACTGAAATTTATAAAATTTCTTAGCTCTCAACACCAACTTGCAAACGTCCAACTTCCCAGTTTTTTTGATAGCCTACGCTTTAAAGTAGATGCAAAATTAAAAAAATTAAGTGATGCACGTTTGCAAGTTTTCGAAAGGTTATTAGGCTTTTGTGCCGATCAATCTACTTTATCAAGTAAAACAAAATTATTGATTGTTTCAACAATACTGGCTCACTTTACTAAATATGCGAATCGAATGGGATTTGTAAACAAAGATGCAAATGTATTAGAGAAAATTCATAATCATCTAATGAGAGCGCTCAATTTAGATAAAAATATGTTAGAGGATTTACAAAAAAGAATTTATAAGTTGGCGCGCGTTTCGAATGAAGCAAACAAAGAATTATTACTTATTGATATCAGAATAAAAGAGTTACAGTCTCTAAATGAAAGCATACAAAAAAGTGAAATCACTTCTTACGCTCAAAAAAATCCCAGGTAATTATGAGCAATAACGACCTTAGCCCTTTATCCAGTTTTTGAATAGTCCGGTGACAAGCTTAGGCACGCGAAGGTGATGTGCCAATGCCGGCAATATGTACCAAATTCTGTGGATCAAATGTGCATTGTTCACTTACGCAAACAACTGTCGTTGGACGGTTCTGCGCACTACATTGTTCATCATCGGCATGCGCAACTAAAGGTAGTACACATATCATAGCAATGATTAGTAATGAGAATTTAGAATTCATAGCAACACTCCTCTACTACATAATTATATTTTAGCAAAATTAACCAGAGGAATATGAAGGTGTGCGTTGCTATCTATCAATGTTGTTACATCATTTTATGAAGGGATGCAGATGAACTTAACGCTTGCAGCGAGTTATAAATTGCAAGCGCCCTAATAAAAATTAGCGATGATCTATAATCGCAAAAAAATATCTGAAGCAAAAATATGAATACGAAACTTGAGTGTGAGAGACAAAAAAAAACCCTCAACCTGAGGTTGAGGGTTTTTAGGATAAGAGCCTAGCGATGACCGACTTTGGCATGGATTATTCCACACTATCATAGGCGCTAAATGGTTTCACTTCTGAGTTCGGGATGGGATCAGGTGGTACCCACTTGCTAAAGTCGCCAGGCAAAAACTGTCCCGCAAAAAGCGGGTCCTGCGATTACACAGGGATTGTAAGAAAGCGTTTCGTTTAAATACTCAAACAACTTAATAACCCTGAGTTGGTTTAAACAACTTAGGTGTTATATGGTCAAGTCACACGGTCAATTAGTACTAGTTAGCTAAACACATTACTGTGCGTTCACACCTAGCCTATCAACGTTGTAGTCTCCAACGGACCTTTAGGAGTCTTGCGACTCGCGAGATCTCATCTTGGGGCAAGCTTCCCGCTTAGATGCTTTCAGCGGTTATCTTTTCCGTACATAGCTACCCGGCAATGCCATTGGCATGACAACCGGAACACCAGAGGTACGTTCACTCCGGTCCTCTCGTACTAGGAGCAACTCCCCTCAAATCTCAAACGCCCACGGCAGATAGGGACCGAACTGTCTCGCGACGTTCTAAACCCAGCTCGCGTACCACTTTAAATGGCGAACAGCCATACCTTTCCCCTTGGGCGGTATCAGCCTGTTATCCCCGGCGTACCTTTTATCCGTTGAGCGATGGCCCTTCCATACAGAACCACCGGATCACTAGAACCTACTTTCGTATCTGCTCGACCTGTCAGTCTCGCAGTTAAGCACCCTTTTGCTCTTACACGCATTGCGCGATGTCCGACCGCGCTGAGGGTACCTTCGTGCTCCTCCGTTACTCTTTAGGAGGAGACCGCCCCAGTCAAACTACCCACCATGCACTGTCCTCATCCCGGATTACGAGATTAAGTTAGAGCCCCAAGCATGTCAGGGTGGTATTTCAAGATTGGCTCCACGTGAGCTAGCGCCCACGCTTCAAAGCCTCCCACCTATCCTACACAAACACGCTCAAAGTCCAGTGCAAAGCTATAGTAAAGGTGCACGGGGTCTTTCCGTCTTGCCGCGGGTACACTGCATCTTCACAGCAATTTCAACTTCACTGAGTCTCGGGTGGAGACAGTGTGGCTATCGTTACGCCTTTCGTGCAGGTCGGAACTTACCCGACAAGGAATTTCGCTACCTTAGGACCGTTATAGTTACGGCCGCCGTTTACCGGGGCTTCGATCGAGAGCTTTTCCATCCGAAGACAGATAACCCCTTCACTTAACCTTCCGGCACCGGGCAGGCGTCACACCCTATACTTCCTCTTTCGAGTTTGCAGAGTGCTGTGTTTTTAATAAACAGTCGCAGCCACCGATTTTTTGCAACCTCTTTCCGCTCCACTCGCAAGGAGCTTCACGTACCAGAGGCACACCTTCTCCCGAAGTTACGGTGTCAATTTGCCTAGTTCCTTCACCCGAGTTCTCTCAAGCGCCTCAGTATTCTCAACTTGTCCACCTGTGTCGGTTTGCGGTACGGTTTTAAAACCTTCATCGCTTAGAGGCTTTTCCTGGAAGCTTAGCATCGGCTACTTCAGTACTGCCTAAGCAGCACTTGGTCATCACGTCTCAGAATAATGAATGATCGGATTTGCCTAACCATTCTTCCTACTCGCTTAAACTGGGATATCCAACACCCAGCTAGCTTAGCTTTCTCCGTCCCCCCTTCGCTCCAGTCTTAAAGTACAGGAATATTAACCTGTTCCCCATCAGCTACGCTTCTCAGCCTCACCTTAGGGGCCGACTTACCCTGCGTCGATTACCGTCGCGCAGGAAACCTTGGACTTTCGGCGTGCGGGTTTTTCTCCCGCATTATCGTTACTCATGTCAGCATTCGCGCTTCTGATACCTCCAGCATCCTTCTCAAGACGCCTTCAACAGCTTACAGAACGCTCCTCTACCACTCACCCTGCACAAGTGCAGGGTGAATCCGTAGCTTCGGTGGATAGTTTTAGCCCCGTTACATCTTCCGCGCAAGCCGACTCGACCAGTGAGCTATTACGCTTTCTTTAAAGGATGGCTGCTTCTAAGCCAACCTCCTGGCTGTCTGGGCCTTCTCACATCGTTTACCACTTAACTATCTCTTGGGGACCTTAGCTGACGGTCTGGGCTTTTTCCCTCTTCACGACGGACCTTATCACCCGCCGTGTGTCTCCTGTGGTGACGCTCGCAGTATTCGGAGTTTGCATCGGTTTGGTAGGACTATCACGTCCCCCTAGCCGGCACAGTGCTCTACCCCTGCGTTAAATCCACAAGGCACTACCTCAATAGCTTTCGAGGAGAACCAGCTATCTCCGAGCTTGTTTAGCCTTTCACTCCTATCCACAACTCATCTCCTACTTTTTCAACAGTAGTGAGTGCGGGCCTCCAGAACGTGTTACCGTCCCTTCACCCTGGTCATGGATAGATCGCCCGGCTTCGGGTCTACTAACATCGACTTGGCGCCCTATTCAGACTCGGTTTCCCTTCGCCTTCCCTATTCGGTTAAGCTTGCCAATGCTAGTAACTCGCTGACCCATTATACAAAAGGTACGCAGTCACAGGATTGCTCCTGCTTCCACTGCTTGTACGCACACGGTTTCAGGTTCTATTTCACTCCCCTCTCCGGGGTTCTTTTCGCCTTTCCCTCACGGTACTTGTTCACTATCGGTCAGTAAGGAGTATTTAGCCTTGGAGGATGGTCCCCCCATCTTCAAACAGGATTTCTCGTGTCCCGTCCTACTTTTCGAATGTGCCACCAATAAGCCTTTAATCTACGGGGCTATCACCCGCTATGGCTGGATTTTCCAATCCATTCGAATAAACTTATTTGCTTTCCACATTCAGGCTCTTTCCCTTTCGCTCGCCGCTACTAGGGAAATCTCGGTTGATTTCTTTTCCTCTCGGTACTTAGATGTTTCAGTTCCCAAGGTTCGCTTCTCTAGTCCTATGTATTCAGACTAGGATGATAAGATCTCTCTTATCGGGTTTCCCCATTCAGACATCCTCGGATCAAAGCTTGTTGCCAGCTCCCCGGGGCTTTTCGCAGGCTGCCACGTCTTTCTTCGCCTCTTACTGCCAAGGCATTCACCCTGTGCGCTTAATTTCTTGACCATATAACCCTAAATCGTTTCTTTTACCGAAGTAAAATCCACAATCAGCGTCATACAGCTTGTTACTTAAAGTTGATATTGAGTAATCACTTAAGTGTACTTCGCTTTCTTACAACCAAATTGTTAAAGAACTTTCTGTCTCACCAGGAGAACAGAAGACAAATCTTTTTCCTAAAATATCTGTCTTGTGTTCTCTTCTCACCACTAGGTTTTTAAACTTGCCTAGCTTCTCTCTTTCACCCTTTCTTCACTCTGTAATCCTTCACCCTTTCTTCACTTCTTTTCTGGAGCCAGTCGGGATCGAACCGACGACCCCCTGCTTGCAAAGCAGATGCTCTCCCAGCTGAGCTATGGCCCCAATCGTTACTCTTCCAACTAAACCCACGCTTTAACATGTGGGCCTGGGTGGACTTGAACCACCGACCCCACGCTTATCAAGCGTGTGCTCTAACCAACTGAGCTACAGGCCCCTGTAGCTAAACTTCTACCAAATTGTCTTCGCAATAAACCACCGCAAGCTAATCTTCTTGATCGCTTACTCACGTTCTTCTTTCGTGGTTGTCTTTAACTAAGAGTGAATAATGTGCACGCCTAAATCTTTCCAGCACATTGGGATCCTAAGCTTAGAATTCCACGTGGACAAGTTGTCG
>JADMIO010703087.1_pt1 | contig 121359 bp, 105 predicted proteins | sample 8958161 | NCBI WGS metagenome assembly JADMIO01 (sample SAMN16585339, study PRJNA669376) | soil metagenome | isolation source: Crop rotation soil | place: USA: Cullars Rotation, Alabama | collected 2011 | reverse complement strand
GCCGCGACTTCAAGTCACGTGAATTCCAAGCTTCGGATCCCACTGTGCTGGAAAGGGATTTGTACACGTCCTCGTACCCGATGATGAAGAAGAGCTGGCGCGAGCAGGTTGGGCCAACGTCGTCGAGACATTCTCGTTGGGATCACTTCAGGAGATCAGGACTGCAGTTGACGTCTTGCCGGAGCCGTTGACCAGAATCCTGAAAGACATCGGATCTGAGCGCCGCATCGTTGTCGGATGTGAAAGCGGTCCAACAGTTGAGCCCGCTTCCTACGTGGGAATGCACTTGTTCGGCACCGCGATTTACCGCTTGCTCAGCGAAGTGTTGCCTGACGATGCGATCACATCCGCCGATGATTTGTTGAATGAGCTCCGATCCGTTTTGTCACCCTCCGAACACGACCGCGTCCGCCTGGCGTGTGCGATTGCCGAAAGCGCTTTTGTAGAAGGATCGAAAGGATTGCGTGCGTCTTTGAAGGAAACCGAAGTGGCCGCTCTGTTTCGCGCTTCCCTTGCCTCGCACGAAGTATTTGCAAAGTACGTCAGCCGCGTCGGTGGTTTTTTCTTCTGCATGTCCGGTCCAAACTCCGCGCTCGCGTATGCGGCTTATCAACGTTCGCGCGCCAGAAGAATCGAATCAGGCGATCTCGTGCTCATCCATTGCAACTCGTATGTCGACGGATATTGGACCGACATTACACGCACGTTTTGCCTCGGCGCCATGGACGAACACAAACGTCGCATGTACGACGCGATCCTCGCTGCCCGCGAGACGGCACTTGCCGCAATCAAACCGGGCGTGAGAGCGGCGGACGTGGACCGTGCGGCGCGAGCAGTTCTGTCCCGTTTCGGTTTCGAAAAAGAATTCAAGCACGGGTTAGGTCACGGAGTCGGGTTCGCAGCGATCAACCATAACGCTCGTCCGAGACTTCACCCCGCGTCTCAGGACGTCCTCGAACCAGGCATGATTTTCAACATCGAGCCCGGAATCTATATCGACGGCGTCGGTGGAATTCGTCACTGCGACATGGTGCTGGTGACCGAAGATGGACCAGAATTGTTAACTCCGTTTCAGTCGACTGTGGAGAGTTTAATGGTGAGTGATCTATGAGTGGCGTTCCGCTTTGGCTCAAGGCGGCGGCGTGGGGGTTCGTGGCAGGTTCGGCGCTGCTCCTCGGTGCCGGCATCGGATATTTCGCCAAACTGCCTCGACGCTTGATAGCTTCAATAATGGCGTTCGGGAGTGGCGTGCTGATCTCGGCGTTGTCGTTTGACCTGATGGATGAGGCTTACCAGCGCGGAGGGTTTGATTCTACTGCTTTCGGTTTTATCAGCGGTGCTGCGGTCTACACGATCGCGAACTGGTACATAGCTCATCAGGGCGGCAAACATCGGAAGCGTTCCGGAGACCAACAACCATCCGAAACAGATGATAGCGGCAGTGGGTTAGCCATTGCGGTCGGTGCGCTGATGGACGGCATACCGGAATCGATTGCTATCGGCGTGAGTATGCTTCAAGGCAAATCGGTGAGTGCCGTAATGGTGGCGGCAATTTTTGTCTCAAACATACCTGAAGCTCTGTCCAGCTCCTCAGGAATGAAGAAAGCTCACCGCTCTGCCCGTTACATTTTTGGCGTCTGGACGGCTATCGCGATCGTCTCCGGGCTTGCATCTCTTGTTGGCTACGTAATGTTCCGGAATATTTCCGCTGAAATTATCGCGGCTACAACTGCTGTAGCTGCCGGTGCGATTCTCGCAATGCTTGCCGACACGATGATGCCGGAAGCGTTCGAGGAGGCACACAACTTTGCCGGATTGCTCACCGTGCTTGGATTTCTCGCGGCTTTCGTCTTGAGCAAGGCTGCCGATTAGCAAGCGGTCCTCACAGGTAGTACAAGATGCATGAATCAAAAATCGCAATTGTTGCTGCACTCGCCGGTAATCTGGCGATTGCGACTGTGAAAGTGATTGCCGCAGTCATCACCGGCAGCTCGGCTATGGTTTCGGAAGCGATCCATTCTTTAGTCGATACAGGCAATCAAGGCTTATTGCTGCTCGCCCTGAGTCGAAGTAAGAGGCCACCCGACCTGGAGCACCCGTATGGGCACGGCCGAGAGCTCTATTTCTGGTCGTTCGTCGTTGCAGTCGCAATCTTTGCGGTCGGCGGCGGCGTTTCGGTGTATGAAGGAATCCGCCACATCATTACCCCGGTCATGATTGAGGATCCGTTTTGGAGTTACGTAGTGCTGGGTGCCGCCTTTGTTTTTGAGAGCATCTCATGGGTGTTCGGCTGGCGTGCATTTCGAACGAAGTTAGGCAAACAAGGCCCGTTACAAGCAATTCACCGCAGCAAAGATCCAACCGTATTCATCGTGGTACTCGAAGACTCAGCGGCGATCGCCGGCTTGCTGATCGCGTTCCTGGGCGTCTTCTTTGGACATCTCTGGAGAAATCCTTATCTCGACGGCGCCGCTTCAATTCTGATCGGAATAATGCTCGCATTCATCGCGGCTTTGCTTGCGTATGAGACTAAGGGATTACTGATTGGAGAAGGTTACGACCGGAAAACCCTTCAAGAGCTTCGTGAGATAATCGGAACCGATCAAGCCATCGATCGCATCAACAGGCTGCTGACTCTCTTCTTCGGACCCGACGACGTCATGGTTACCGTCGAAGTAAGATTTCGCGATCGGCTCACCACTCCTGAGATTCGTGCAGCCGCGAAAAGAATCAGACAAAAACTCAAAGCCCAACACTCGGAGATAAAACGGGTCTATTTCGCAGCCGAAACATGGTCGACGACTCAAGCGAAGACGCGCCCGATAGAGTGCCTGCAATTAGCGAAGAGTAAGTTGTGCTGGCCAATTGTTAATACGTCGCCTTTAACCTCGAAACTCCTCTTAAAACATCGTGCGAAATGTTTCGCACCCTCGCTGCATAAGCACTAGAAGTCGGTTGTTTCTTCAAGCACTAACGCTAACGGAGGAGATCCATGCAGCTTATCGACAATCAAAAACGGATAATCGAATCAATAATCAACGTCTTCGAGACAGGCTCCGCAGAAGGCGACTATTCGAACATCTCAATCTACGCAGATGGGCCACACAACATCCGGCAGATTACCTACGGTCGTTCACAAACAACTGAATATGGCAATCTCCGGCGGCTGGTTGAGGAATACGTCGATGCCGGAGGGATGTTCAGCCAGGAACTTGCGCCCTTTGCCGATCTCGTGGGGAGCACTCCGCTAACCGACAACACAAATTTCAAGAGTCTTCTTCGTAAGGCCGGGAACCAGGATCCCATAATGCGCGACACACAGGATCGCTTCTTCGACGAAGTTTACTTCCAGCCGGCGATGGAGTGGGCAGATGACCATGGTCTCACGCTGCCATTATCAGCTTTAGTTATTTACGACTCATACATCCACAGCGGCGGTATTCTCTGGGCGATTCGGAGCAAGTTTCCGGAAAATCCGCCATCCTCGGGCGGAGAGGAGAAAGCGTGGGTAAGCGCTTACGTGAACGCAAGGCACAGGTGGCTTGGGAACCATCCGCGCGCCGACGTGCGCGCGACCGTGTATAGAACGAAATGCACGAAGCGAGAAATTCAACGCAACAATTGGGACCTGAGCCAGGTTCCCGTAAACGCAAACGGCGTTCAGGTCAGTTAACTCGCAAGCAACTGAAGGAGAAACGTCATGCTTACTTTTCCAGCTCACGTTATGCAGGAACTATCGTTCGATGGAGTTATTAAAAAGGGCGACCGCGGCAAGAAAGTAAAAAGGCTGCAGGAGTGGCTCACGATTAACAAATTTGCGACCAGCATCGATGGTGACTTCGGTGATGCCACCCAGGCTTGCGTGACCAACTTTCAAAAATCGAAGGGGCTGCCACAGACCGGAAAGGTCGACGAACAAACGTGGAACCTGTTGGTCGATTCGCTTAACAAGGCACTCGCACCGATGGAGTTTCCTGCCGACATAAAACTCTCCGACGCAATTCTGCGAGTCGCAAAGCAGCACCTTGCTCAACATCCGGTTGAAGCTGGTGGTCAAAATCGTGGTCCATGGGTAAGAGTGTATATGAGTGGGGAGGAAGGGCCTACCTGGCTTTGGTGCGCGGGGTTCGTAACCTTCGTTATGAAACAGGCCTGCCAACAGCTTGACCGCCCGATGCCGATTGAGGGATCCATCTCATGCGACACTTTAGCTCACCAGGCCAAAGCAGCCGGGCTCTTCGTGAAAGGATCGCAACTGGGGAACGGGAGTGTCACCTGGGCGGAACTTGGTACTGCCCAAGTATTTCTTCTGCGGAGAACTTCCACCGACTGGACACACACTGGATTTAGCTTCGAGGGGTCCGAGACGGTGTTCTCAACAGTAGAAGGCAACACCGATCGAGATGGGAGCTCAAACGGTTTCGAGGTAGCGAAGCGAACACGCTCCATCCCTCACAAGGATTTCATTAAGTTAATCTGAGTGGGGGCACAAAGAAGCACATAAGACGCAAAAGTTTGGTTGTTGTGTTTCTCGAATCTAACGTGCACTGGCAACACCTCAGCCTCAAATCGTCTCATTCACACCGCGGCTTTAGCCCGGTGATAGACGAGAGACATTAGTAGAAAACAATGTAAGCGCGTTCCACCGGGCTGAAGCCCGGTGTGAATGAGAGGGACCTTTGAGCAAAGCTTTGCCGGCCCGCTAATATCGGAACATTTTTGCTTTTCTGTGATGGTGAATCGTGGTAAACACTCTCATGGTCCAGGAAGCAAAACCAGTGCAGGCAGTACAACAAACAGACTTGATACGTGCGGCGGGTGCTTTGCTCTGGCAAGGTCCGCCGCAGCGACGACTCGTCGCCGTGGTCCACCGCCAGCGGTACAACGATTGGACATTGCCCAAAGGAAAATTGAAGAAAGGTGAATCGTGGCACAAAGCTGCGCTTCGGGAAGTAAAAGAGGAGACCGGATACGACGCACAGATCCTCGGTTTTGCCGGCGCAGTTGCTTATGAAGTTAACGGCCGCCCAAAGATCGTTCGCTACTGGCACATGGCCGCTCAAGGTGAACCATCGCCGGAGCTCGATGACGAAGTAGCCGAGCTCGTTTGGCTGCCAGTCGAACAAGCGATCGAACGATTGCAGTACCCGCTCGAGAAATCTCTGTTGGAGCAAACGACTCCGCCCGATCCAATTCCTTCCAACCCACCACAGCGACCGAAGCGGTTGCGCCTCGACACGTTGTCTTTACGCCGGCTAGGAATCGCGCTCGAGATATTCGAAGCCGAATTGGAAATAATCTTCGAAAAATCGCAGACGCACTCCGGCTGGTACGTCAGAGCCAAACAACTACTCCACGCGGCAAAGCAGGCCCACAGTGACCGCGATGATGAAAGAGGCTGGCGATTTCTGAAAGCCGCCGACAGGTTTAGTCTATACGGTCTTGACGTGGACTCTCTCAACAGCGAAGCGCGTGCAATTCTCAGCGAAGCGACGGACGATGAAAAGAGCACTTCAAAATGGCGCCGCGCGTCCATCGTGCAGTTATTGAGTGATGAAAAGGGTAATGTGAAGGCTTCTCTTCGTCCCAGCGACGTGGCGAGAGCTAAACGCATTCTCGACGAACAGCAGGATAACGTCTATCACAAGTTGAACATTCTCAAACTGCGGCTGCGACTGTTGACGATTATCGGCCTCGTCGCGGTGGCAATCTGGATTGCGTGGCCTCCGCTATCACCGGTGCTGAGGGCTACCGGGCAAGTTGTGATCGGAACAGATCCCCCCAGACGCATGTGGCTTGCGATCATTCTGACAGGGATGCTGGGTGCGCTCGTAAGTGGCTTCTCGTCATCAATGACTAGTGATCAGAAGACAGCGCGCATACCAGCGGAGAGGCTGGCGACGACTGTGACGCTGGCTCGAATATCTCTCGCCATGCTCTCCTCTCTGGCGATCTCGATCTTCTTGATGTCGGGCCTGCTGAATCTTCCTGGTCCAAGCCTCGGGCTTCTGCTGGCTGTCGCTTTTGCAAGCGGTTTTTCCGATCGATTGTTAGTGCGAGCACTCGACTCGATTAACGTTTAGAACGCAAGTTCCGATTTTCGAAATGAATCGTCAGCAGGGACTGTTCCTAATCCGGAAAGCCCTGCCACCTTTCTGTATTGAACGGGCGACAGCTTGTAAGCCTGCTTGAATCGTCGCTCAAAGTTACTGCGGTCTTTCGCTCCGATTCGAATCATGATCTGCTTAATATTCAACGAAGAGCTCTCCAAAAGGTCTCTCGCCAGTTCAATCTGAGTGCTTGCACATACTGTGCGGGACTTTGTCCCATCTCATTCTTGAACAGGTGTTGTAGGTGAGAGACCGATAAATCCACGAAGCGCGCCATCTCACTCACAGACAGCTCTCGATCGAAGCTACTTTCAATCAGAGTTTTAACTTGTTGCACTCGTTGATCCATATACATCTGTCCTTAACAAGCGTATTACTCATTAACTACAGATGTTTTTTTAATTGCGTATTACCATTAGCTATCGCGAATTTTGATGAGGTAATGTTGCGGGCAATGGCCAAATGGACATCGCCCGCGTCCGGAAGTTTATTTACTGGGTCTTAAAGTGGCCTCAGCTTTCAGAGCTGTCTCGATCGCCGACTTCAGACTCTCATACGAATTGTCGGAAACGCGCTTGCCGTTGATGTAGAGCGTAGGGGTGCTGTTCACGCCAGCTTGTGTCCATCCATGACGTCGCGCTGGACCTTCTCTGCGAACTTGCCCGCTCCAAGCGACGCGTCGAAACGCGCGCGGTCCAGGCCAAGCTCACTTGCATACTGTTTGAGCTTGTCAGCGCCGAGCGCAGACTGGTTACGGAAAAGTACCGCGGCGTATTCCCAATACTTACCCTGCTCGCGCGCGGCCTCGGCAGCTTCAGCAGCTTTGAAGCGCTATGCCCGTTAGGAGTGAGCAGGATTTTCTCTGCGGCTCTCTGCGGCTCTCTGCGTCCTCTGCGGTAAATGCCTATTTCAACGCAGAGACCGCAGAGATACGCAGAGGGCCGCAGAGGTGTTCCAACTTGGGTTTCGTGAGGTACGAATGTTCCACCACGGAACACGTTTATTCAGTGTCGGCGCCGCCGCGCAATCCAAAGCTTTTCATCTTTCGATACAACCTTGGGCGGTGGTATTTGAGGATCTCTGCGGTTCTTTTGACGTTGCCGCCGGTGCGTTCGAGGGTTTGCGCGATGGCTTCGCGTTCGATCTCTTCCATCGTGAAAAAGGGAGGAATCACGCAACGAAATTCACCGCTCTGCGACATGTGAAGTTCTTCCGGCAAACTCTCGGGTGTCAACTTATCTTCCGTTGCAAAGAGCACGGCGTGCTCGATCACGCTTTCGAGCTCGCGTACGTTCCCGGGCCATTCGTAACGCATCAGCAACGCAAACGCCGGAGTCGAAATCTCGCGAATCCGCTTGTTGTACTTTTCCGCGTAATGCTCGAGAAAGCGGTTCGCGAGCAGCGGTACGTCGTCGAGTCGTTCACGTAACGGAGGCGACTTGACCTTGATCGTGCTGATACGAAAGTAGAGATCTTTGCGGAGCGCGCCTTCTCGAATCATCTGCGCTGTGTCGCGATTGGTCGACGAGACGAGACGAAAGTCGACGCTGATCTCCTGTTCGTCGCCGAGTCGACGAAGTTTTCGTTCCTGTAGAACGCGCAGTAACTTGGTTTGGAGATGAAGCGGCATCTCGGCGATCTCGTCGAGAAGCAGGGTGCCGCCCGCTGTCGCCTCGATCAAGCCGCGCTTGTCACGATCGGCTCCCGTAAACGCGCCTTTGCGATAGCCGAACAACTCGGATTCGAGAAGATCCTGCGGGATGGCCGCACAGTTAATGCGAGTAAGCGGGAATTGGGCGCGCGGACTCTGAAAGTGAAAGGCTGCCGCAATCAACTCTTTACCCGTGCCCGACTCGCCTTCTATCAGCACGGATGCATCAGACGGCGCGGCAGTGCGGATAACGGCGTGGATCTGCCGCATCTTCGGGTCACGGCCGATGATCCCAAAATCGTCGCCATCCTGCATCAGTACACTCTTCAGGCTGCGGTTCTCGCGCTTAATCGCCTCGAATTGCAAGGCACGCTCAACCAGAGCCGTCACCTGCTGCGGAGTGAAAGGCTTTTCAATGTAGTAGAAAGCGCCGCGCTTGATGGCGTCGATAGTGATGTCGATCGAGCCGTGCGCGGTCATTAAAATGACCTCCGTGTTGGGCGTGTCGGTTTTAATGAGAGTCAGCAATTCGATGCCGCTGCCGTCAGGAAGCCGCAGATCGGTAAAGACGAGATCGTATGGAGCGCCTTTCAGAAACTCTGTCGCCTCGCTCACGCTTTTGGCTGAATCTACGTGGTGGCCCAAATCCGTTAAGATCAATTGCAGCGCATCGGTGACGCTCGGCTCGTCGTCAAGCACCAGGATCCGGTTAGGAGATATCATCAACCTCCTTTACTGGTAGCGAGATGCAGATCGTCGTACCCTCTCCGATCCGGCTCTTCAGGGCAATCTTGCCGCCGTGTTGCTCGATGATCTTTTTAGCGTAAGGCATACCGAGTCCGAGTCCCTGCGCCTTGGTTGTATAGAAAGGCTCGAAGATGTTTTTCACCTCGTCTTCACCAATGCCTGGGCCGGTGTCGGCGATTTCGAGTCGAAGATTTTCGTCAGTGTGGTCTATGGTGATAGTCAATGTGCCGCCCTGTGGCATGGCTTCAATGGCATTCAGTACGAGATTCATCAAAGCTCCGCTCATGGAAGATTCGTCGAGCATTACGGAGGCTGTCTGTTGGCCGGGGGAGAAACGCACCTCAACTTTGTTTGTTATCAACTGCGGGCGAAGTAGTTCGAGCACGTTGTTGACAGTCTCGTTCAAATCGCCAGGGTGCAGTGTGAGATTAACCGGGCGGGCGAAGTTGAGGATCTCCTCGACGCGACGGATGAGATGATTGATCGTATCGACGATTTTATCGACGAGCGAAGCTTCGCTTTGTGAAAATTTTTCGGCCTTGCTTTTGAGGTGGAGTGAGTAGAGCAGCAATCCGGCCAGCGGGTTCTTCACTTCGTGAGCCACCTGGGCCGCTGCGCGTCCGAGGGCGGCGATGCGTTCCTGGTGTACGAGGCGTTTGTGGGTCTCGATGAGTTCGGCCGTGCGCTCGTCGACGCGCATCTCGAGTTCTTCAGCGTAGCGTTTTATCTCCTGTTCGAGCCTGCGCTTATCATCCGTCAGTCGCTTCCTCTCAACTGCCCGTCCGACGGCATTCAGTAGCACGTCTTTGACGATCGGTTTAGCGATGAAGTCGTAAGCGCCCGCACGTACGATCTCCGGTATCACCGAGACGTTGGGTTCACCGGTGATCATGATGACGGGAAGATATATCTCGGCGTTCTGTAATTCCTGCAACAACTGGATGCCGCTCTTGCCGGGCAGGTTGATGTCGATTACGGCAACATCCAGGGCCTCAGATTTATGGACCACGGCGCTGTTGTAATCGCCTGCCGTGAAGACAGAATACCCGGCCCGCTTCAGGAACTCTCCCATCGTCAGCCGGATGCTCGGCTCGTCGTCAACCAGTAGAACTTTAGACATAGTCAAAAGTTATCCCGTTTTCTCTGCGGCCCTCTGCGTATCTCTGCGATCCTCTGCGTTGACTAGCCCTTAACGCAGAGGATTACCTAGACGTATTCAGCTTCCAATGTTTCGACTGCGGAGAGCTCGATGATGAATCGCGTGAATTTCCCTTCATCGCTCTCCACTCTGATCGTGCCGCCGAAATCTCGAATGATGCCGAAGCTCACGCTGAGTCCCAATCCAGTCCCGCCAGTTTCGCGGCGCGTAGTGAAGAACGGGTCGAATACTTTACTCAGGTATTCGCGTTTGATCCCGACGCCGTTGTCATAAAACTCGACACGCACGTTTTTACCCGCGCGCCTCGCGGTGACTCTGAACAGTTTCGGTTCTACTGCCGTCTTCGCTTTAAGTGCGTGATGCGCATTGCTGATCATGTTAACTACAACCTGCCTGAGGCGTGAGCCATCGGCGCGCACCAACGGGAGATTTGGCTCGAGATCAATTTCTACAGTAATGCCGTCCTTTTCAAACTGGCGCCCAAATAGCGCGATCGATGTTTTGATCGAGTCTGCAAAGTGTACGTGACTGAGCTCGTGATCGTCTGTGCGCGCAAACGTCAGCAGCCCTCGTACGATCTTGGCGATACGTTCGCCCTCGTCAATAATCCCATCAATCATCTGTTGCTCGAAGTCGGAACGCGGCTGTTCCTCATCCTTCAGGAGTTGTGCGAAGTTAATGACTCCGTTGAGCGGGTTATTAATCTCGTGCGCAACGCCGGCGGAAAGCTCGCCGATCGAGGCCATCTTCGAACTCTGGTATAGCTGGCGCTGCATCTCTTCGCGCTCGGCTTCGAGTTTCTTACGCACTGAGAGATCGCGGAGAGACATGATCATCACCTCGTCGCCCTCGGTGGCCAGTGGAGTAAAAGAGACTGCGACCGGCAGTGGCTCGCCCCGTGCAGTTTGGATCGTCAACTCACTTTCGCCTGACGGATGACCGTTGAGCGCCAACATGGAATCAGGGCTGTGAAAGAGCTCGCGAATATCCTGGTCGATGCACTCCTGTGGCCGCACACCGAGAATTTCGCAAACTTTGTTGTTGACCTCAACGAGATGGTGGTCAGACAGGCGGACCACGCCGATGCCGTCCCTTGCCTGTTCAAAGAGGGCGCGGTAACGCTCCTCACTCGCTAGTAGTTGACGTTGTTGCCGATGGACCAGGCGGAGCAGCAGCGTTACCACCATCGCATCGACCGTGAAAGAAATAAAAACGTGTTCGACCCGCTGTTTGACATTCCAACGGTGCTCGATGTTGCCGTCACCAGGATACCGTGCGTCAACCCAGGCAAAGAACGGCGGGCGCAGTGTTGCTTCCCAAAATGCGATTACGCCTATAGTCAGCAGCACTGTGAGGAGGAAAAAGAATACGATTATCTTGATATCAAACCTTCTCATTTTACAGACCTCTACTCAAATAGCGGCGCCGCACTGCCTGAGCGAAGCGGTCCAATTGAGTCCAGCCAATGGTAAGGTGGAAACGCGAACGATCTCCGCAGGCGTCTCTTTGTGCGGCGCTAAAAGATGGAGTTAGCAGTATATCTTTGCGAGGAAATAACCGGAAGCGTGAGGACGTTACTGAACACCCACATTTCAGTAACGCCCCCCCGACCTCACACCTTCGGGGGTGAGTAGCGAGGCCGGTGGTTTTATAGCTGCCACGAAAGAGCAGTTGCAACATTCCGGTAAGACTGGCCCAACACCATAAAAATGCCAGTATTCTTATATCCACATATCAACCACTGCCCCATAATGCCCCTTTCACCAGCCGCAATCCTTCGATGAAAAAATTTTTCTGAGCACAAGCACTTCGACTCACAAAAAAAGACCTTGCTAACCAAACTCGAACCTCTAAAATAAGTACCGCTTTTAAAACCAACCTCCCCTGCGCGATCGCTTCGAACCTTCTTTCGATCCCAAAATGCACGGAAAATTATTATGACGTATTACAAAAATGCGCCCCTATTGCTTCTCGCGTTAATGTTCGTGTTCTGCTCAAACGCCGGCATGGCCCAGACACCGGGTCAAACCAACCCGGCCCCCAGCGCGGCAGCGACAGAGCTCGCAACCAAACTTCTTTCAGCAAAAACAGAGAGCGATCAGTCTGCTTTGTTGGACGCTGAACCAAACTTAATCACCGTTGACCTGGTCCAGGCGTTGCGGAAACAAGCGGAGACTTTAACCCAACGTCGCGAACTGTCGCAGGCCCTGATCGCGCTGCGACTCACGCGCTCAATTGCTGAACGGGTCGGCGACGAACAGAACGTTGCATTCGCAGTCAACCAGCAGGGAGTTATTTATTTCTCGCGCGGAGAATATCAGCAGGCGCTGGAATTCTTCGAGCAGCATTTGTCACTGGACGTGGTCAAACGCGATCGCGCACTGACCGCCCGCACACTTCATAACATCGGCACAATCAAACGTTTCTTTGGAGACACTACCGCCGCGCTCGATTACCTGCAACGAAGTCAGCGGCTGGCAGAAGAAGTGGGTGACAAAAAGATCCTGAGTAACTCACTCAATAATACCGGCGTCATCCACAGAGACCAGGGCAACTACGCACGCGCCCTGGAATATTTCGAAAAGAGTCTGGCGTTGAGTGAGGCCCTGGGTGACAAAATTGCAATCAGCCAGACGCTCAACAATATCGGGACAGTTCACGGCGCGCAGGGAAATCATGCGCAGGCGTTGGAGTATTTCCAACGCGCGCTGAAGCTTGGTCAAGACGTGGATGACAAGAGCATGATTGCTAACGCCCTGAACAATATTGGCCTTACTTACCACAGCCATCGAGACTATCCGCGAGCCCTCGACTATTACCAACAGAGTCTCGCATTGCGCGAGCAGTTGAACGATAAGCGCGGGGCCGCACTCACGCTAAACAACATCGGCCTTATACACCGCCAACAGGGCGACCACAAACGGGCCATGGAATACTACCAGCAAAGTTTAGCGATACGTGAAAAGCTGGACGATCAGGCAGGTATGGCCTTCGTTTTGAACCACATCGGCTACCTTTATTACCTGCAGGGCGACTATCCTCAGGCGCTGCAATACTCAAAGCGAATACTCGATATTGCAGCACGCCGGGCGAACCCCGAGCTCTTTTGGATAGGCTACGAACTTGCCGGGCGCGCATATACCGGGTTGAAGCAATTCGACGAGGCGGAGAAAGCCCTCACAAATTCCATCAACACAATCGAAAAGACGCGATATCTCGTTGGTGGCGGCGAGTTAGCGCGACAGCGATTCTTCGAAAATAAATTGCCGCCCTATATGGCGATGGTCGAGTTAGCATATAACCGCAATCGTCCCGTTGACGCTTTAACTTACAGTGAGCTCGCCAAGGCAAGGACCTTGCTCGATGTGCTCCGTAACGGGCGCATTCCGATCAACAAAGCGATGTCTCTCGAGGAGCAGGAGAAGGAGCGCATTTCAAATGCAGAGCTCACTGCGCTTAACGCGCAGATCTATGAAGAGCGGCAGCGTCCTAAACCAAACCTCGATCGCATAGCTGAGTTGGAGCCGCTGCGTGAGAAGGCACGCATGGCCCACGAGGTTTTCTTAACCAGTCTCTATGTAAAACATCCCGAGTTAAAGGTGCAACGAGGCGAGGCGATGCCGATCACAGCCGCGGAAGCCGCTGCACTGATACCGGATCTTTCAACGGCAATCGTCGAGTTTGTTGTCGCTGAGGACAAGTCTTACCTGATCGTGCTGACTCGCGATAAAAAGACGGCCAGTCCACTGAAGATTACCCTGTACCCACTCAAGATCACCTCCGACCAATTATCTGAGCGAGTGAACGAATTCCGCCGCATGCTGGCCGAACGTGATTTGAATTATCAGGACCCGGCGCGCCAACTCTACGATCTGCTGCTCAAGCCTGCCGAGGAACAATTGCGCGGCAAGAAAACACTTTGCATCGTGCCCGATCAGGCGCTATGGGAATTGCCATTTCAGGCGTTGCAGCCAACGAGCGGCGTCCACTTGATCGAAGACTACACGCTCTTCTATGCGCCGTCGTTGAGCGTGCTGCGAGAGGTGACGAAGCAACCGAGTGCTGCAACGGGTTCGCATAAAACATTGCTGGCCCTTGGTAATCCGCAGTTGATTGGGGAACCCGGTGCGCTTAGATCAATCGAATTCGAAAGATTCGGGCCGCTGCCTGAAGCTGAAAGAGAGGTCAGGACTCTGGCACGACTCTATGGCAGTAAGAGCGAGATATTCATTGGATCTGAGGCACGCGAAGTAGTTGTAAAAACTGAAGCTCCGAAATTCGAAGTGCTTCACTTCGCAACGCATGGCCTGCTGGACAATCGCAACCCGATGTTCTCGTATCTGACGTTGGCCCAAACGGCAGGCGATCCGAATGAAGACGGGTTATTGGAAGCTCGTGAAATTATCAACATGGATCTGCACGCGAAGCTCGCAGTGCTTTCGGCCTGTGAGACAGCTCGTGGATGGGTCGGCGCAGGAGAAGGCGTGATTGGTATGTCGTGGGCATTGTTCGTCGCAGGCGTGCCGACAACAGTGGCGAGCCAATGGAACGTCGATTCGAAGAGCACTACCGACTTGATGATCGATTTCCATCGACGGCTGACGATGCGGCCTGCGAAATCAAAGCAATCGAAAGCAGAGGCGCTGCGACAGGCGGAATTGAGACTGCTCAGAAGTGAACGTTACCGGCATCCGTTCTATTGGGCCGGATTCGTCATGATCGGCGATGGCTGGTAAGTAGATAGCCACAAAAAGGCACATAAAGCATAAAACAGTTGAACGAATTGTTTTGTGCGTTATGTGCCTTTTTGTGGCTAACTTTATCGGCGGCGGATGGAGCGTAACAGTTGGGTCGCAACAGGCGAGTTTGGATTGGCGTTGGCCAGGGCCTGGAATTCACGCTTGGATTCCTCGATCATCCCGTGTTTCCAATAGAAGACTCCCATTGCCAGGTGCGAGCTTCCCGCAGATTCTTTCAGCTTCGCCAGCGCGACCACGCTCGCATGGTCCAGGATCCTAAAGCGCGCCTCCGGTAACGGAGGCTTTGGTGAAACAACTTTCTTCCCATCCTTCAAGGCGCTGATTTGCCAGGAATAAGTAACACCTCGCTCGAGCGAGTTTGGTGTGGTCCACTTCGTACCGTCTACTGGACCACTGCTGCCAACCTGACGAAGCTTCGCGTCATATATCGTCACAACATATTCCTGTGCGCCCTCTAACGCCCGCCAGCGAAACGTCGGTCGTTCAGTTTCAATTACAACATCCGTCGGATCCAACGGCGCAAACGTACTCTGCGTCTCGAGCTCGCTTCGCAAATTTCCCGCGCCCGTGGTCCATCCTGATAAGGCCGGCGAAGCACGCACTCCGTGAGTTACCAATGCTCGCTCGACACTCTCTTTCAAATCCGGCGGCAACTCCTGTAGCCCCTCGAGGCGGCCGTGCTGGTTCAGCATTACCTGGCCGCCTGCGTCGTTGAGCACGATGAGAGGTTCCTCACGCGGCGGTGTTGACGGACTCTTTTGGGTAGTGGGCTCCGTCGGTGCAGGTGATGGCGGCTCACTTACAGGTGGCGAGCCGGTTCCCGCCTGTTCAACCCGTGGAGACGTCGGATACGTGGTCCACAACAAGACTGCCATTGCCAGAATGAAGACCCCTACAACTATCGCCGTGGCCCATGCAGGATTCGGCAGCAATCGCCATTGAGGCCGCCACGATGACGTGCGGGCAACAGCAACCCGCTGTTGTTTGAATGCAAGCAGATCTTGTAAGTCAGTAGCGCATTCGGAACATAGGGCGACGTGACTATCGACAATCTCGCGATCGATATCGTTCGCCTTACCATCAACGTATGACTCCAGCTGATCGTAATCAAGATGAAACGGTCCTTCGCCAGACTCGGTGAGCTTCACATCTCCAGGCGGAATCCGGGTCAGACGTTCGTTACACTCATCGCACGATGCCAGGTGCCGATCGACCACCAGCAACTCGTGGGGATCCAACGTGCGCCCGCTGTACCCTGTAAGTTGAGCCTGTGAAGGATGTTCCGACATATCGTATTTTGGCTGTGAGATAAAACCCGGAAATTGCTCTCCTTTTGGTTAGAGTCTTACAACCGGCTGATATTACTTAACGACCAAACTTTTTCGCGATAATCGCGTTCATTCGCCGCTCCAGGCGCTCTCGCGCACATTTCCGTAAGTTAATTACCTGCTGCCGCGTCGCACCGAGCAACTCAGCAATCGCTGCATCATCCAGCGGCAGCTTGTTCCATAAATTTAGAAAATCCATGAGCTGGAACTCGATCGCCTCCGCAATCTGTTCGATCGTCGCCGTACGAGTGTACGGTAGAAGACTAACCAGGTCCTGCCCTCGCGAATCTTTGAAGTTAAGCAATAACGCAAGGCGTTGGCGACTCGGTAACTGGCAAACTTCCTGCCAGATTAATGCCAGCATGTGTTTCTGTTCGAGAAGAGTCTCGGAATCGAGCGTAGGGGCGGCGAGATTCAACATCGTGTCAAGCGACTCATCAGGCTGGTCCTTCTCACGACGGATGTCTGCGACGATGTTCACCAGCTCATCGAGTTTGATGGGACTCCCGCACGACTGAAAGACAGCGGTTACGAGACTCGAGAGTTGCTCGCGATTGATTCCAACACTTGCCAGACCAGCGGTTTGGATCCACTCGGCCGGATCTTGCCGTATCTGTTCGACAACTCTTTGAGGCGCAAGCGCAGCTTTGTCACGCCATTGTGCAAACCCGCAAATCAAACTGGATCGCTCGTTCGTCCAGAGCCCGAAAGCTGCATCGTGCGACAAGAGATAGCGCAACCTGTTTTTAAGTCGAGAGCGACGCGGATACTTCTGGCGCAGGTAAAGATTGCAGGCGTTATAAGCCGTAGCGGCTATGTAACCGCGCAAGTCTGCGATGGCTCCCTGCTGGCGGTCGCTCCTGATGTGACGCAACCGCGAGAGCAGGTTGGCAATGATGTCGTTGAAAAGATCGTTGGCGTCCTGAGTTGATGTTGCGCCGTGGTTGTCGAGATGAAAGCGCAGGCTGGAACCGAGAATCTCTTTAACTATCGGTATTGCGTGCTCGTCGATGAGACTTGCGAGACAGTGGTCCGCCTGCTCTTCATCTGTCGCGTCGATAAACGCGAGTAAGAGCTGGTCCGTCGAGGCGCCACGCGTTTGGGAAGCATTTTTGATGACGGTGGCGCTTGTAATAAAGACCTCCCAGCACGGGCGCGGTGGAACGAAACCAACGTTCGTTTCTTCGTGGAGAGAGTTCCGAAGATATACAGCAGAATGGAGTTTCGCCGCAATATCGTACGAGCAAAGACGGCGAGGGGGTTCCGTCTTTGCTCGCGAGTGCAACCTGGAAGAGGTCAGTAGTGGCTCATTTTGCGTTTACAGGGATGGCCCACGAAAAATCTGTGCGGGTGTACCCGGTGAAAATAGGATCGATGGGGACGGTCCCCTCGCCGAATGAGATAGGTTTAGTGTAACTGGACGGATACGACAGCGTTTTGAGCTGATTGTTACTGCCCGCAGCCGTAGCTGTGCCATGGCAACTCATGCAGTTGCTCGTTAATCCCGCCGGAATACCCGAACTCGTCTCCAGGAAAGGATTAAAACAAACGACCATCTTGGTCGAAGCCTTACCCTGAGTCTGGTTGTAGGCCGTACACGAAGCATAATTGCGCCACGCGCCCTGGACATTGGCTGTCATGCCAGCCTTGCTGCCAGGGAAATTGTTCGGAGTATCCGGGCCCGGTTGCCACCAGAAGGTTTGCCATGTCCAGTTGATTATCTCTTTGCTGTTCACGTGCATGCCGCCAAGCACGCCGTAGTCGCCGGCCGCGGCCGTACCGCCAAAACTCTGAAGTTGATTCCACGCGGCAGCGTCGGCGGCATCCATCTTAAAACTGTAGATCGTCGTTAGCGGCGCGTATAGATAGTTGGTGCAACCGTACGACGGCGATGCGACTTTGGCAGCAATCTGCGCCTGCGTCGCGGGTACCGGAGCCGTAGCAGGACCAGCGGTGTTGGCCGGATCCAATAGAACGCACGTCTTCCAGGTATTTGGTGTCGGGTTTGTTTGATTGGTGCTGGCAGCCGGGCCTTGCCATAGCGGCATGGGCGTAAGTCCCGATGCCTTCACCAGAAATATGACGGGTTTGGTTTCGATCGCTGCAAAACCAGTGGCGCCGTTCGTAGACGGCTGGTAAGGAGACTCTTCGACTTTCCGATCGACCGTCGGCGTGCTGGCCGGCCATGCTGCATTCAATGCTATCAGGCTGGATTTGGAAGTGTAGCTGTAAGGTCCCGCGGTGCCCGGGCCCGCGTGTTTAGCCTGAAGATACTGCGCCATCGACGGGTTGAACTTATTGAATGACACGACCGTTGTGTCAGGCTGGGCTGACAAGCCCTTCAGGTTTGCCTCGTGCGTGAGTTGCGAAGCTATTCTAAACGGACGTCCGGGCCGCGACATGGTTTTGTTGGCGCCGCACGCGCCTCCGAAGACGTCTTCGGTGCCGCACCAGGTTTCCCAGTAAGGCAGTTGCGAACCGTTAAAGGTCTGGCCCGAGTTGGCCGTCATTCCGGCCCACATGTTCCAGGTGTGGTCGGTGATCTTGGCGATCTCCCACGCATCGGCCCATGATTGGATCTGTGTACGATCACCCGGATATCCATAACCTGCTGGAATATCCGCGGGCGTGATACCTGCGGATGCTGGTGTTGCTGCGGGCGTTGCCGAGTTGGCCGCACTGTTTGTTTGGGAAGATGGAGACTGTTGGCAGGAAATGGCAAACAACACCAACGCAAAGGCAAAAGCATACGCGCACAAAGATTTTTTCTTGTTGCTTTTCATATTACTCCTTCCGAGTAAAGGTTGGGGGTTGGGCGTTTGTCGGTCGCCTTGAGGCACGGTGAAAGGAATGGCTCATCGCCTTGTCTGAGGAGACTGACAGCGCAATTACGCGTAAGTGAGAGGCTAAGTTAATTTGAAACGACGGACCTCGTAATCGCGCTGAAAGTAATAGGTGAATGGTCCGATTGTCAAGAAAGATATTGCCTGGAACCCTGGCCCAGTTGATGAAAGAACGCTCGCGAGAGGCGAATTGAAAAGCACGCCCTTCAGTTGTAGAGCCGATGATAAAACTTAACTCCATCCGCCGCGGCTTCGCCGCCGGACGTGACGTGCCTCTTAAAAGCCGATCATATAACTTGACCCTCTCCGCCGCGGCGGAAAGGGTCAAGTTATATGATCGGCTCTTGATTTAAGAGGCGCCGCACATCCGGCGGCGAAGCTGCGGCGTGTGTTCTCAGGGTGTAATGACTTTCATGCACGAGCTGGCGAGAGCCTGTCCCTCGCCGTTTAACGAATTTCATTGACAAACCCGAAATCCCCTTGCTATACCACAGCACAACTGTTGTAACCGTTAACGTTTCCCCATTCGAACAGAAATCCTTCTGTCACTTCGTTCCCCCAAGGTCGAAGCACCGGGTTCGTCGCCTGTGTTTCGTTCCAACTTAGAACTGTCGTCCATATATCGAGCCAGGAGGGAGTCATGCTATCTCGAGTGTCAGTACTCGCACTGTTCTTTCTACTTTGCTTCACTTCCGCAATTGCCCAAACCGATCGCGGGTCTTTAACCGGCCGCGTCACGGATCCAAACGGCGCTGGTGTAGCAAACGCCAAAGTCACCGCCACTAACCTTAATACAGGCGAAACTCGCGAGGTCACTACTTCGGACGAGGGAAACTACACAATCCCCGAAGTCAAGGCCGACCCGTATAAGGTGACCGCGGAAGCAGCGGGCTTCAAAACCGCCTCCGCGGAAAACATCGTAGTTGCCGTCCAGGTTAATCGCACTCTGGATTTCAAACTGGAGATCGGCGAGATCAGCAGTGTCGTCACGGTCTCGAACGAAGAAGCTGCCGTCCTTCAAACGGAAACTCCGGTGCGGCAGACGAATGTGACCGAGCGTCAGGTGAAGGAGTTACCACTGCTTGTCAGTTCCGAGTTCGCCGGGCGCACGCCTCTGTCCTTTATTTACCTCGACAGTAACGTGACGCAGGGTGGCGAGACGCAGGGTAGCGGTGTGCGAGGTACCGACACCACGCGTTTTCGTATCAGTGGCGGACAGGCACTGGGCACGGAGATTCTCATCGATGGCGCGAGTACGCGACGCACGCAAAACGGCACGTTCTTCTCGGAAGTTGCTCCGGGACCAAATGCATTTCAGGAGTTTACGCTTTCAACGAGCACTTATTCCGCAGAGTTCGGCAACTCATCGGGCGGCATCGTTAACTTCACGCAAAAGAGTGGCGGAAATGATTTTCACGGCGAGATCTACGACCTGATCCGCAACGAGAAACTGAACGCAAACACGTTTCGCAGTAACGCCCAGCGGATCGACCGTGCGCGCGACAATCAGAACGACTTCGGCTTCAACGTCGGTGGTCCAATTGTCGTGCCGCGCTTCGGCGAAGGTGGGCCAACGACACGGACGTTCCGCAATCGCGCGTTTTTCTTCTTCAACTACGAAGGCTACCGCTTCACCGAAGGCTCAAACAACATCATTACCGTTCCAACACTGAGGATGCGGCAGGGCGACTTTTCCGAGCTCCTGACCGATCCGTACATCGTGAATTTCTTTGGGCACGGCGTACAAATCTACGACCCGCGGCAGCCGGCGGGAACTCGTGTTGCGGTTCCCGGCAATCGCCTCGATCTGTACCTGGGCGGCGCCAGAATCGATCCAGTCGGCATATCGTCACTCCAGTTTTTCCCGGCGCCTAATCGCACCGGCCCGCTCGGTTCGGGTGTTTTCGGAAATTACCTGTCGATCGGACTCCGGCCCACAAACATGAATCAGTACACGACGAAGCTTGATTTCGTCGTGTCTGACAAACAGCGGATTTCCGGCAGCTTCTCACATCGTAACAACGATCGCATCGCGGGCGATCCGGTTCCCCGCTTCCCTTTACCATTCACGTCGCAGGGAGCTTTCAATCAACTCTTCAAATCGATTCTTATTCGCGCCCAGGACGACTACACGTTTAGCCCCACTCTCCTGAATCACTTCAACGTGGGGTTTACGCGATATGACGTCGCGAATCGTAATACTACCGATCCGTTCAATACGTCGTCACTCGGTTTTCCTGTTAATGCGACGCAGAACAGCGCGTTTCCACGAATCGGTTTTCCCGGCTACGGCGACCCCATAAACTCGTCCGATCCACGAGCTTACCAGGACATCGGTTCGAGTTTCTTCACTGATCACATCTTCGATACATCCTGGCACATCTCCGATTCTGTCACGTACGTTAGCGGCAATCACTCGCTGAAGTTCGGCGCGGAAGTCCGCACATCACAGTTCAACTTCAGGCAAAGGATCGACCCCGGCGGATCGTTCAATTTCCGGCACGATCAAACCGCGGCTGACTTCCATCCCGACGGCGGGTGGCCCATCGCCAGCCTTATCACCGGCGCGACCGAGTTCTCCTTCAATTCAAACAACTCGATCGACCCGCAGTTTAGACAACTGACGCACGGATATTTCGCGCAGGATGATTGGAAGCTGACTCCGCGTCTGACTTTGAACCTCGGCATCCGTTATGACGTGCCGGGCCAGCGATACGAAGCACGCAACTTCTATCGCGGGTTCGATCCAAATGCTCTCAATCCGGAGGTTGGACGGCTCGGCGCGATCGCAGGAGCCGCGGGACAAGGTGGCGTGCAGGCTTCCGAGCGTGCCCTCGTGAAGAACGACTATTCGAATCTTGGACCAAGGATCGGCGCGGCGTACGCGTGGAACGATCACACAGTGATTCGCGGTGGTATCGGTCTCTACTATTCGCCGATCATCTACGGCTTCGAAGGCCAAAACGAATTGAATACGGGACTGATCGGATATAACACGAGCTCAGGACCACGAACACCCAATGGCCGTAACGCGGCGTTCTTCCTTTCTTCGTATCCTTCGATACCGCCGATTGCTCCTAACAGTCAGTTTATTGGGTCGGACATACAGTTCTTCGATCCGGATTTCAGGACGGGACGCACTCTGCAATACAGCCTCGACGTACAGCGTGAACTACCTTTCAACTTCGTCGCCTCGATCGGTTATATCGGCCACCATGCCACGCGACTGCGATCGAATTTCAACCGCTTGAATGCACTGCCGCTTAACGCACTGAAGCTGGGTTTCCCGGTGCTTAATATGTCGCTGGCGGATGCTCTCGCGGATCCGGCGATCGTGTCGTTTGCGCAGAGTGTTGGCTCGCCGTTACCGTCGTCACCGAATGCGGTGTTCCCGGGATTCAATGGCAATGTCGCGCAAGCGTTGAAGCCATTCCCGCAATACAACCGCATCAACAACATTCTCGAGAGTCAGGGTACGAGCGATTACAACGCGCTTCAGGTAAAGCTCGAGCGACGCTTATCACGTGGCATTCAAGCTGGAGCGTCTTACACTTTCGCCAAACTCATCACTGACGCTTCGGAAGATTTGTTTGGTGGATCGGCGCTTGGCGGAGTGCTGCAAAATCCATTCGATCGCGAGTCGTTTCGGTCTATCTCGCCAAACAACGCTCCGCACGTGCTCGTGATCAATTACCTGATCGAGTTGCCGTTTGGTAAGAACAAGCGTTTTCTGAACAGTGGCGGGTTCGTGGATAAGTTTGTAGGCGGGTGGCAGATCAACGGGATAAATCGATACCAGTCCGGTGTGCCGCTGAGTTTCTTCACGTCTGATCCGGTCTTCACTGACTTCCTGCAATTGACGGGATACCTCGGAAACCTGAGGCTGAATCCGACTGGTCAGCCGTTTGAGGGCACTGGACCATTCATTGACAACCGCTTTGGCCGGCAAGCAATCAATGCCGGAGCGTTCGCGCCTCCGCCGCTGTTTGGCTCAGGCTTTATTAACAATCCGAGCGGCGCCGCGATAGGATCTGCTGCTTATCGAGCGTATTACGCCGATCCGCTGCGCTTCTTCGGCACGCTTGCTCCGGCGCTCAGCAACGTACACTCGCAGCCTTTCTATAGCGAAGACGTGAGCCTGCTCAAGAAGACACACATCACAGAAACGGTGACGTTTGAGTTGGGTGCGGAAGCGTTCAACTTGTTCAATCGCACATATTATTTTTTCCCGACGACTGACCTACGCGACGCTGTAAACTTCGGCTTCCAGAGTGTTGGAGCCAACAACCCGCGCAGAGTGCAACTTCGTCTACGGCTAACTTTCTGAATGACCTTTCCACAGATTACACGGATTGTCTTACTGATTTTGGTGAGTTGGACCACTGCCAACGCAGTGGTTCAACAAACAAGCAAACGTGGGGACGAGAGTGTAGACGCACACACGAATCTGGGGATTATCGCTGCCAGGGCAAATGACTTGAAAGAAGCAGAGCGGCAATTCGCGGCTGCAGCTTCCCTCGCTCCATCTGATCCGTCTACTCGGAATAACTACGGCGCGATCCTCATGCGCCTTGGCCGCACGGAACAAGCACGCGCAGAATTCGAAGCGTCGCTCAAGTTGAATCCAAATCAACCAAGTGCTTTAACGAACCTCGCACAAATTTACTTTGATAGCGACCAGCCGGACGATCTGCAGATGGCTCGCAGTCTTCTGGAGCGCGCCGGATCAGATCCTCAGATTTCACGTGCGCTTGTTATTACCTGCCTGAAACTGGCAAAAGTGTTGATGGGAAAAGGGGATCTTCGTGGGGCCGGGCGCACTCTCGAAAGCGCGGTCGCAAGTGGATTAGACGACGCAAAGATCTACGCAGCTCTAGCGGACGTCTATGAAGCCGACGGTCATTATGAAAACGCGATTCCGGCAATGCGGCTCGCGGTGCAGCGCGATCCGCAGAATGAGATGTATCACTTCCGTTATGGACTTCTGCTCGCCGACTCACATGCGCCCGCCGCAGGCATCATTCGGTTGCAGGAAGCACTCAAGCAGTTTCCGAATTCTCCGCGTTTGTGGTTGGCGCTGGGAATTGCTCAGTTCACGCTCGGGCAGAACGTCGAATCGGAAAACTCCTTCAAGCGGGCGCTCGCACTGGACACTAAACTCGTGCCTGCCCTTGCGTATCTCGGCGTGGCTTACGCTGAAAGAGGTCAGTATGAAAAGGCCATCAGCTTTTACGAACAGGCCCTTGCTTTGAATGGGAAAGTCGCGGCGCTGCACTACCTCGTCGCGGATACGATTCTCAGGACTTCGGAGCCCGACGCCGCTCGGGCCGAAAAGTATCTCAAACAGGCTATTGAGCTCGATCCGAATTTAGCTGTGGCTTATCTGGCGTGGGGGAGGGTTCACCTGCGTGCGAATCGGTATAGCGAAGCCGCGCCGCTGTTGGAGCGCGCCGTGTCGTTACAACCTGACTCGATTGAAGGTCATTATCAACTCAGCCGCGTTCTTGTGAAGTTGAAGCGACAGGACGAGGCTAATCGGGAGCTTGCGATCTTCAAACAATTGAGCGAGAAGCAGCAGACCCAAAATGAACCACGCGAGATCGTCCGCCGTCTCGCAAATGTAAGATTCTAATTGAAAGGTTTCAAATGTCGTCGTTGCGAAGAGTAATTCAATCAATCGTCGTCTCTCTTCTGCTGGCCGTCACCGCGCTCGCGCAGACACAGCGGTGGTCGGAGCAGAAGGCCCGCGATTGGTACGCGCGTCAACCGTGGCTCGTTGGCAGCAACTACAACCCTGCCAGCGCCATTAACGAGCTCGAGATGTGGCAGGCAGACACGTTCGATCCGAAGAGAATCGATCTGGAACTTGGTTGGGCCGAGGGTCTCGGCATGAACACCATGCGCGTTTCCCTGCACGACCTGCTCTGGCAGGATTCCGAAGGCTTCAAGCGCCGCCTCGATCAGTTTCTGACTATCGCCGCGAAGCACAAGATCAGACCTATCTTCGTACTCTTCGACTCGGTTTGGGATCCGGACCCTAAGCTTGGAAAGCAGCGCGCGCCTCGCCCGGGCGTACACAATTCGGGTTGGATGCAGAGCCCTGGTCGCACGGCGCTGCAAAATCCGGCGGAGTATCCGCGCATCGAAGCGTATGTGAAAGGCGTTGTCGGCGCGTTCGCGAAGGATCAGCGTGTGCTCGCGTGGGATATCTGGAACGAGCCCGACAACGTGAATCCCGGCAGCTACAACGAACTCGAACCGAAGAACAAAGTGGAACTCGTGTTGCGCCTGCTGCCTCAGGCGTTTGCCTGGGCGCGTGAAGCGGGCGCCGAACAACCTCTGACTTCCGGCGTCTGGAAAGGCGACTGGTCCACCCCTGAAAAGATGACTGAGATGGATCGACTGCAGATCGAAAACTCAGACGTCATCACGTTTCATAACTACGACTCGCCGACAGAACTTGAGAAGCGGATCGTTTGGCTCAAGCGCTACAACCGTCCGATGATCTGCACGGAGTACATGGCTCGCGGCAATGGCAGCTTCTTCTTCGGTGGTTTGATGGTCGGGAAGGTTCACAATGTCGGCATGATCAATTGGGGATTGGTCCAGGGTAAGACACAAACGAACCTGCCGTGGGATTCATGGGAGCATCCGTACGTCGATCGCGAGCCGTCGATCTGGTTTCACGAAGTGTTTCGCAACGATGGCACACCTTACATTCGGGAAGAAGTTGAGTTCATCAAGCGGATGACGGGCAAGGTGAAGCCGCAAGTCAAACGGGCAGCGAATTGAAATCTTCTTCTCTGCGTATCTCTGCGTTCCTCTGCGTCTCTGCGGTTATTTGTTCTTGCCATCTCTTCACCGTAGAGGCGCAAAGGAACGCAGAGACACGCACGGCGTCGATATCGATCGATGCTCGCAAGATTGAAAACCGCATCAGTCCCCTGCTCTACGGACAGTTTCTCGAATTCATGTACGAGGGCGTTAAAGGTGGACTGCACGCGGAGCTGATCCGCAACCGCAGTTTCGAAGAACCAGCGAACGTCATCGGTCTGTCGCGCAATTGGGAACGCTATCCCGACGATCGAAACGACGACTACGCGCTCACCTTTCATTGGGACAACAAGCACGCTTACCCGCAACAACGGAACGAACATTCGCTGTGCGTCGAAGCGGGTGACGGCGTAATCGAACGTCATGGAATCTACCAGCCGCGCATTCCTGTAACGTCTGGTCTGGAATATCGCGGTTACATCTGGCTCAGGACCAGTGACTACGATGGCAACGTCACCGTGGCGCTGGAGTCCGACTCGGACCAGCATCAGGTCTACGCTGCTGCTAACGTCGATCGGATTCGCAAAGGTGATTGGCAGAAGCTTGGGTTTTCACTGAGGCCGACGCGCAACGATCCACTGGCGCGTTTCGCGATCCTTTTCCCAGGACGAGGGACCGTCTGGATCGATCAAGCGTCGTTAATGCCCGCCGACGTCGCGGCTGGCGGTGTCCGTCGCGACGTGTTCGAGAAGATCAAACTATTAAAGCCTGCATTCATTCGATGGCCCGGCGGCAACGTGGCCCAGGACTATCACTGGCTCTGGGGCATCGGACCGCGCGACGAGCGTGTCACATGGACCAATCTCTCGTGGAAGAACGAACCGGAGCCGAGCGACTTTGGCACAGATGAGTTCATCATGTTCGCGCGCGCCCTCGGAGCTGAGCCTTCGATTACCGTCAATGTCGAGGGACGCGGTGCGACCGCAGCGGAAGCGGCAGCGTGGGTTGAGTACTGCAATGGACCAGCAAGTTCGAAATACGGTGCGATGCGTGCAGCTAATGGTCACGGGACTCCATTCGGCGTCAAGTTTTGGGAAGTCGGAAATGAGATCTGGGGCGACTGGGTGCGCGGCAACTCAGATGCTGAAACCTATGCGCGCAACTACAACCGCTACGCGCAGGCGATGCGTGCTGTCGATCAGTCGATCAAGCTGATCGCAGTGGGTGACAACGACATGAAGTGGAACCGCACTGTGCTGCGCGAAGCCGGACGTAACATTGATTACCTCGCGATCCATCACTATTACGGCCGGCGCGAGATGCAAGGCGATCCGTTGAACCTGATGGCGCGCCCGTTATTCTTCGAGCGTTTCTACGCCGGCGTCCAACAGTTGTTAGGCGAGTTCGGCCTGACCGGCCGCGTTAAGCTCGCGATCAATGAATGGGGACTCGATCTCCCGAGTGAGCGGCAGTATTCGATGGAATCGGCTCTCTATGGCGCGCGGCTCATGAATGTGTTCGAGCGGTCGGGCGAGATCGTCGAGATGAGCGCAGTCTCTGATCTCGTTAACGGCTGGCCCGGCGGTATCATCCAGGCCGGTCGACAAAGCCTTTTCGTTTCGCCCATCTATCTGGTAAACCAGCTCTACGCCGAGCATCGCGGTGATCAGCTCCTGGCAACGACAGTCAACAGCCCAACCTTCAACACATCCCACGAAGGCACGAACATCCCTTACCTCGACGCAACAGCCAGCCGAACCGCTGACGGCAAAACGATCTTTGTCAAAGCGGTGAACACCAGCGGGACCAGCGCGTTATCGACAACGATTACTATCCAGGGCGTTCTTCCGGCTTCCCGAGCGGAGTTAAAAACCGTCACTGCTCCATCAATCAACGTTGCCAACGATTTTTCACGCCCTGACGCAGTGTCGATTCAAAAGAGAATGCTGCCGAGCGGGCGTACATTTCTTGTGATCTTGCCGAAGCACTCGGTGTCAGTCATCGTGCTTCGTAAATAAGCACTCTCTTTTTTCCGCTCCTGCCAATGAGGAAACCCGTGAGGGCTCCCACTCCGGCGCCCAGGATCGTTACTGCTCCTGCGGCAACATTATCAATCTTTTCAAATCCATCGTCGTCGCTGCTTGCGTCTCCAGCAATGCCAACCACAGCGCCGGCTCCTGCTCCCAGACCAAGTCCGACCAACGTCGCTTTCTTTACAGACTTACTCGAGATCTCGTTAACCGTCTTTACATCGTCACGCCGCAATTCCCTGTCAGCATTTTTTACTGTCAACGATAGACCACTATCGGAAACACTTCGCAATGTACCTTCGACTATTTTGCCATCCTTCAATTTCACTGACAGCTTGCTGCCCGAAGCCACGGCATTGAGCCGAGACCAGTCGTTCAAAACAGTTTGGGCCGTCAGCGTGGCAGGTGAGTGAAGAAGTGAAAACAGTAGTATTGTGATAGTTGTGATTTGTGCCGGGATTCTCATAAAGTCTCCTTCTCGTGAGACGCCCGCGCTGGGAGGTGATTCGGGCAATCTGTGAAAAGATTTTCTTTTGCGGAAGCCGGGCGAAATGTTACCACGAGTTTGAGTTCGGGCGCCTCAATTCACCAGATGTAAGGAATGAAGCGGTATCTCACTCTGGCCATGTATTCACCATAGCCGGCTAGCTCGCGCTGTAGTACCTGTTCCTCGCGTGCTGCTCGCCACGCGATCAACGCATTCAGGACCAGTGCTCCAAGCACTCCGTACGCCGAGCCGAGCATTAGCGCAGTCCCTACGGTGAAGAGAATGAATCCGGCGTACAGCGGATGTCGCACGTGCCGGTATGGACCAGTGCTTACCACTGTTTGTCCTCTGTCGGTTTGAATGCGTACTGCAGGTGATAGATACGTGTTCTCGCGAAACGTCAAATAGAAAATATAGAACGCAGCCAACAACATGCCTGCCCCAATCAACTGTAACCACTGAGGCATCTGCGACCAACGAAAGCGCACAGCATCGAGCGCCATCACGACGTACCAACCAAAGAAGACTGGCAGTAGTACCAGCAGAAACACCTTGTCCCAACTTTTCTGACTGGGCTTGCCAATGCCGCTCATCCGTTCCTCGAGTAATTCCGGATTAAAGCGTGCAAGCCAGATACTGATGCCGATAGTGAAACCAAAGAACAGCACGAGGTAGACCCATCCCGCCGGCCACGCGAGCGTCCCCGCAGGCAGAAAAAGCATCACGCCAAACCCAATTGCCGTCAGAATGATCCTTATGATTAAGCCTGCGATGTTAACCTTCATACCTGCGCGCCTGGACAGCCGGTACGATGTGATCGAGCAGAATTCGCTCGCCCAGTATATTGTGGCTCTTTTGGGAGAACAATCGATATGATGAAAACTACTCAGCTTGTCTCGATGATTTCTGTCGCGGACATCGAGCGCTCGATCGAGTTTTATCAACACCTCGGATTTGAAGTTGGCAACACATTCCAGCCCGAAGGCGTGACGAAGCCTTCGTGGGCGTGGCTCCACTCAGGCGAGGCGCAGCTAATGTTGTCAGTAGCAACTGAGCCGGTCGTCAACAAGCACAGCGTGCTCTTCTATGCGTACACGGAAGACGTCGAAGCGGCATATGCTTCGTTCGTCGAGGCAGGTCTTAACTCCGGTGCGATCACGAAGCCGTTCTACTCACCACGCGGTGAGTTTAAGACTGTGGATCCCGACGGATACGTCGTGATTGTCGCGCACACGTGATCGAGAACTCTCTTGATGTTCATTCTCGCCGAAGGGTCAGGATCGGATCAATGCTGGTTGCCCTGAGGGACGGTATCAGGCACGCGACTGCGCCCGCCAAAATGAGCAGGCATGATACGGCGACAAACGTGACTGGATCCGCGCTTGGTGTTGCGAACAGGAGCGAAGCGATCAGGCCCTTGAGTGTCAGTGCGCCTGCCAGGCCCACTATGAGGCCGAGCACTACGAGTGACAGCGCCTGCTGCATCATCATTGCTACGATCCGCGGGCGCGAAGCGCCGAGCGCGATTCGGATACCGATCTCGCGCGTACGCTGCGTCACTGCAAGTGCCATAACGCCCGTTATGCCGGCGGCCGTGATGATAAGCGCAAGGAGCGCAAAGAGTCCGAGCAGCCCCGCCGTGAGACGCGGCGATGCGACGGAGTCGTCGACTACCTGTTGGAGAGTCTTCACCTGATCGATCGCCGTCTCATCGTCTACCTGATGTATCGCGTCACGTATTCGCTTCGCCTCGCCCATTGGCGCTCCGCGCGTTTTGATTACCAGGAACGATCCGAAAGGAGCCTGGGCCACCGGACTGTATATCTCTTCCGCTGCCTCTTTCTCTAAGCCGTACTGCTTCACGTTGCTCACTACGCCGACGATCGTGATCCACGTGTTCCCGTTATTGAAGGAAATCCTCTTGCCAACAGGATCTTCGCCGCTCCAGCGAGCACGCGCAGCCGCTTCGTTCACAATCGCGACGCGCGGCGCCTTCTCATCATCGCCGTCGGTAAACATCCGGCCGCTGATGAGCGGTATGCCGAGAATGTGGAAATAGCCGGGACTCACGGCACGAGGATCGACTTGCACCTGCGGCTGCGCGTCGTCTCGCGGCCGGCCTTCCAATTGAATCGTGACGTTGTTGGGTCCTTGCGTAATGCCTGCCGGGTTCAGCGGATAGCTTGACGAAACGGACGCTTCTGCTACGCCGGGTTCCTGACTCATTCTTTCCAACATTCGACGGAAGTACGTGACGAATTGTGCGTTCGCCGTCGCCGCGTTACTGAACCTGGACCAGTTCGGCGCGAGACGCATCACCAACACGTTCTCGGGATTGAAGCCGGCGTCGACGTGCTGAAGTTTGATCAGGCTTTGGAGCAGCAGGCCGGCGGCTGTGAGCAAGGTGAAAGAGATCGCTACTTGCGCCGCTACGAGAAGGCCTCGAATGCGGTTCTTACCACCTGACGTGGAGCGAGCTTCGGCTTGCTTGAGCGTGGCGGCAAGCCCTTTGCTCCGATCGAGACGTAAGGAGAGTGCCGGGAGTAAACCGAAAGCCAGGCCCGTGAATAGCGACACGACCACAGTGAAGAGCAGCACGGAAGCGTCTATTTCGATCTGGGCCGTGCGTGTCGTGAAACGAGCGGCGAAGGACGTGAGCAACGGAAGTCCCAACCATGCCAGCAGCACGCCCAACGCGCCTCCGACCAGCGACAGAAGCATGCTCTCAGTCAGCATCTGCCTGACGAGTCGCCCACGGCTCGCACCGAGCGCTGTACGCATCGCAATCTCGGACTGTCGCTGCAGGACGCGCGCGAGATTAAGATTAGCGACGTTGGCGGAAACGATTAGCAGGACCAGCACGGTCGTCCCAAGCAGTATAAGGAAAGTAGGCCGAGCTTCTCGCGTGAGCAATGCGTCTAATCGATCCACTTCGGTGGTGTAGCCAATCTGCTTCGGATAGACGTCCGGATACGTCGTCTGTAAGTTGCTCGCGACGGCCGCGACGTCTGCCTGTGCCTGCGCCACTTCGACTCCAGGCTTGAGCCGGCCAAAGACGACCGACAGCAGCCGCGCTTGCCGGTTCTCAATGATCGCCGTGCTGGAGCGGAACGGACAGTTCGCAGTCGGCATGTACACGTCACTCTCAGATGGGTACTCCGGAACGGGCGGCAGCACGCCGATGACCGTATGAGGCCGATTGTTCATACGGAAGACTTTGCCGACGATGTTCGGATCGCGTCCGTGACTCTGCTCCCAATATTTATAGCTGAGCATGAGCACTGCCTCCCCGCCCGGTTTCTCATCTTCCGGCACGAAGCTTCGGCCAAGCAGTGGCTTTACACCTAGCACGTCAAAGAAGTTTGCAGACACCACCGCGGTCTGTACGCGCTCTGGTTCCTCGCGGCCGTACAAGATGAAGTTCATGGCGTGGTGCTCAACCATCTCCATCGTTCTCGTCTGGTCGCGGTAATCCTGAAATTCCTTAACCGAGAAACCGAGGCGGTTTATGTTGTTGAGTCGAGCCTGTTGATTCAACACGACAAGACGCTCCCCTTCCCGGTACGGGAGCGGGCGCAACAGCACTCCGTAAATCACGCTGAAGATGGCCGTGTTGGCGCCAATGCCGAGGGCCAAAGTGATTACTGCCGTGAGTGTAAAGGCGGGATTCCGGCGCAGAACCCTCAGTCCGTATCTAATATCCTGACCGATTGATTCAAACAAACGCGGTCCTTCATGGCTTTTTTTCACGCGACACCTCTGCCAAAAATTCTCGCGCCTTTATACATGGCAAAGGAATTTGTCGACTTCGATTTGCAACGAACCGCTCCCTTTGTGACGTGAGTAGCTCTGAAAGCGCGTTGAGCGGATGCAAGTCATTCTGAAAATATCATCAGATCGACGCGTCACCCTGAACTGTTCCCGCTACCTGCTTTGCGGATTTGCTCCGTATTTTCGCATTCCGCGCTTGTGGCATGAGAAGTGATAGAGACGAACCGACACGCACCCAGTTGTGCGTCTTATTTCATATGAACACTTTCGCACTCAATTTCATCGTCAGCTTTGCCAGCGCGCTTGTACTTCACGAACTCGGCCATTTCCTTGCAGCTCGTGTTTGCCAGGTTCCAGTGACCCAGGCTGGATTCGGGTGGGGTCCGAGGCTTTTTAGTTTTCGCGCTAAGGAAGTTGATTATCAGCTTCGCGCACTACCCATCGGCGCCTACATCCGAATGGATATGCAGGCTTTGCAGAGGCGCCCGCTGGTCCAACAACTGTTCGTCCTGCTCGCAGGTGTTGCAGTGAATTTCATTCTCAGCGCACTGGCATGGGGGACGTTCTTCGGCACGCTCAATCTCGTGCTGGCAGTTGCGAATCTTTTTCCGCTATACCAACAAGACGGATGGAAAAGTGGGATGGTGATCTTCCGTCGTGTCTTTCGCCGCCCCACTCCCCTCGTGGACTGGTCCTTCACACTCTCCGCGGGCGTTCTGGCTTTAACTGTAGTTGCAAGCCATCTCTTTAGCTGCTGAATCCGCAATCACGCTATTCTCTCTCCTGTCGCAAAGTGATATAAGGTCCGAACACTTTCAACTTCAGGAGGGTTCTCATGCTGACTTCTCTGCGTTCGCTATTATTAACGCTCGCCGTTCTGTGCCTGCTTTCGGCTTCGGTCTATGCTCAAAAGTCGAAAGCCGGATTCACATCGTTCGTCGTAGGTAATCCTGCCGACGCGCAACCGTCTCAGACGCTGAGTCCGGGACTGGTTTTGATGGGCGGAGGAACGGACGTCGACGCTGCGTTTCAATGGATGTGCCAGCGCGCAGGCGGCGGCGACTTCCTCGTGATCCGTACCACTGGAACAGACGCCTACAATCCTTACATCCAACAACTCTGCCCGCAGATGGATTCAGTTGAAACGATCATCATCACGTCTGTGACCGGCGCCAACTCCGCTTACGTCAGCACTCAAATTCAAAACGCAGAAGCACTTTGGATTGCCGGTGGCGATCAGTCGACGTATGTTGCGTTGTGGCGCGGCACCGCTGTGCAGACTGGTGTAAATTTTCTGCTCAATTCGAAGCAGGCGCCTGTTGGCGGGACCAGCGCAGGTTTGGCTGTGCTCAGTCAGTTTATTTACACAGGCGCTGTCGGTTCAGTGACCTCGAGCCAGGCATTAGCCAATCCTTTCCATCGTTACGTCACACTCGATCGCGACCTGTTTCAATCTTCACTCGGAGTAAACAAGCTTTACGACTCACACTTCGTGACGCGCGATCGACTGGGAAGATCGCTCGTCTTTCTGGCGCGCATCGTAAACAACGGTTGGGCCGCGCAACCTCGCGCCATCGGAATCGACGAGGAGACGGCGTTACTGGTGCTACCAACTGGCGCAGCAACTATGGTCGGTACGGGCGCAGCCTATTTCCTCCAGGCGCCTGGACCAGCTCAGGTGCTCGCGGAAAAGACGCCTCTGACCTATCTCAACATCGGCGTCTACAAGGTCCCGCAGGGAGGCACTTTCAACTTATCAACATGGACAGGCACCGGAGGAGTTGCTTACACACTCAACGTAAATAACGGCTCCGTGACTTCAACACAGGCTGGCGGCAACATATACTAGGGGCACCCCTCAAAGTTTACCCGTAAACCACCCCGTGGTAGCGGGTGGGTCAACCACCCGCACCAATATAGGAATACTATGTCGCCGCAGCCACGCCGCAAGCTCAATCCATTCGCCCGCCAATTCCTGTTCGCGACCGGCATTGAGAATAGCTACCCGACGATCTCTTTGCCCGACGGAAAAACTTTTCGCGTCGACGAGATGGAGAAGTGCGGCCATTACAAACATTGGCGAGAGGATTTCCAGCTTGTCAAAGACCTCGGGATCGAATTCCTGCGTTATGGACCACCGTACTACTCAACTCACACAGGTCCCTCACGTTATGACTGGAGCTTCTCGGACGAAACCTTCAAAACGCTTCATGAACTCGAGATAACGCCGATTGCAGACCTGTGCCACTTCGGCGTTCCCGACTGGATCGGCAGCTTTCAAAACCCTGATTGGCCCAAACTCTTCGCCGAATACGCGCGTGCATTCGCCGAGCGCTTCCACTGGGTACGACTCTACACGCCCGTCAACGAAATCTTTATCGCCGCACAGTTCTCAGCACAGTTTGGCTGGTGGAATGAAAGACTGACGAGCGATAAAGCGTTCGTTAATGCGCTCAAGCATCTCGCTCAGGCAAACATGCTGGCGATGCGCGCGATCCTGGAGGTGAGGCCCGAAGCCACTTTCATCCAGAGTGAGTCGTCGGAATATTTTCACGCCGAAGATCCGAGTTGTGAGCCGCAGGCACAGTTTCTCAATCTGAAGCGCTTCCTCTCGTTCGATTTAACCTACGGCTATCCCGTCAACGCGATTATGTACGAGTACCTCATGGACAATGGAATGACGCGCGAGGAGTATCACTGGTTCCGCGATAATCACGTCAAAGCGCGCTGCATCATGGGCAACGATTATTACGAGACGAACGAGCATCTCGTACAGACGGACGGTAGTACTACCGCTTCAGGCGAGATCTTCGGCTACTACGTCATCACGCATCAATACTTCAGCCGCTACGGCCTGCCCGTGATGCACACGGAAACAAATTTGCAGGACGCAGAGCGTGCGCCGCAGTGGCTGCGCAAAGAATGGATCAACATGCACCGGCTGAAGCTCGACGGCGTGCCCATACTCGGCTTCACCTGGTACAGCCTGACGGATCAGGTGGACTGGGACACGGCGTTGAGAGAAAACGCGGGCCGCGTCAATGCAGTCGGTCTCTACGATCTGAATCGGAAGATTCGACCCGTCGGCGAAACTTACAAGCGACTCATCGAACAGTGGCGCGAGATTCTGCCGACGGAGAGTTTCAGCATCAGTTTCAACTATTAAAGAGGGGTTATGCGTTTCAAGGATAAAGTTTGTGTCGTGACTGGAGGCGGATCGGGCATCGGGCGCGCGGCGTGCGAACGCTTCGCGCGCGAAGGCGCGAGGGTGGTCGTCGTTGATCTGAAGGAAGAACATGGCAATGAGACTGTCAAAACGATCACGGATGCGGGTGGCGAGAGTATTTTTGCGAAAGCTGATGTCTCAAACTCCGCGGAAGTACGGGCGGCGATTAAGGCTGCAGTAGACAGGTGGGGCAAGATCGACGTGATCGTCAATGATGCCGCGATGATGACATTTAAGCCGATATTGGAATTAGCAGAGGACGACTGGGACAGAGTGATGGCCGTCAACCTGCGCTCCGTCTTTCTCTTCTGCAAGTATGGCGTGCCGCACATGCCCGCCGGTGGTTCCATCGTCAACATCAGCTCGGTACACGCACACGAGACGACGAAGAATGTCGTGCCTTATGCGAGTTCAAAAGGCGGCATGGAGGCCTTCAACCGAGGGTTCAGTGAGGAATTGTCGCAGCGAAAGATACGCATCAACTGCGTCGCGCCGGGCGCGGTTGACACACCGATGCTGTGGTCCAATCCAAACGTGAAAAGCGGCACAGAAAAGGTTCAGGGCTCCATCGGGAAGCCCGAAGACATCGCCGCTGCCATCTGCTTCCTCGCCTCCGCGGAAGCCCGCTTCATCACCGGAACCACGCTCATCGTCGATGGAGGCCGTTTGGATATCCTGTAAAGCAGCCGATGGTCCTACGACACTTTCTTCGCGGCGGATTTTCCGCGGGTGCGCGCAGCGGTAGAGATGAACGTCCCGGTTAGACCACCACTTCCTTTATCGATCCTCCATACGAAGCGTCCATTCGTTTTCCGCGCGGCGCCGCTTTCCAAAAACGTTGCTTCAACTTTGTCGCCGTCAATCGTTCCTTTTACCTCTATCGGCGTTCTGCCGGCGGCGGGCAGGCTGCGGCCGTTCTCGGAGATCTTTTCGCCCCTTCCGGTAAAGTCTTTTCCGGCTTGATTGATCGAAACGTTGAAGCCGATTTCCATGTTCTTATAAGCCTCGTAAGACGTTTGCTCGACAGTGTTAACCACCTTCCAGTTGCCCGAGAGATTGGGAACGGCAGCAGTAGTCTCCGTCTTGGGTCCCTGCGGCGGTACTTCGGCAGTGGGAGTCGCAGTTTGAACTGGCGGAGCGACTGATGCGGTCGAGTCAGGCTTGCGGGATCGATACAGGAGAGCGAAAGCAGCCGCAGCGACAAGCACCGTTAGAAGGATCAATAACAGCGCCGGCCTGAATGCAGATCTCGGATGAGGCGCGTATGACAGCGGAGGCGGAGGTTCTGCAATGGTTGATTTCGGTATTACCAAAGTAGCTTCGTCATCGTCTTTGGAAATTAACGGCTGCTCTTCCACATACTCGGGTTCCAGACTCGCAAGTGGAACTACTTGCTCCGGCGCAGAATCGTCTTCCGACCAAATCTCGTCCGCCTCGTACGACTGCTCGGGGTCAACGGTTTCAATGCCGAAGAAGTCTTTCAGCAGCAGACGCTCACTTGCCGTTATCGAGCTTTGAGCCGGAGGAGCTATCGAAGGATCGAAGTTGAAGCTGGCATCCGGCACTGATGCGAGCGCGTTGATTGCCTGAAATCCGGTGAGCTTGCCTAGACGAGCATCCACGAGCTGCCCTCTGTCGAAGAAAAGTGCGCCCTGAGTCAAGCCCGTGCTGATTTGCAGCGCGCCGCTTGCACGTTGAGACGAGAGCATGCCAATCGCGTCCAGTATTCCATGATCCACGTTCATTTCCAATTTTCCCCCTGACCAACTCCAGCAGATTCGATGCCGTGCGCATTCACTGTCCTGTCTGCGTTCACTGAGTGAGCGTTGGCTTACTTCGATGCGGTGAGTGTAACGTTTCCAAGCAACTGGAATTGCCAGCGCGGCGAACGATATTATGCAACGCATGACGCACCGTATCGCTAAAGTGACGTTTGCGGTTCTCGCGAGCTTGCTGGCATTCACTACGTACTCGGCAGCGCAATCGCTCGACACCAAACTCGCCGCACAATATTTTCGCCAGCTCAAGCAGACTTCCGATCGCGACGCAGGCAAGACGTGGGGCCTGGCCTTGTATGGTCCAATGATGTTTGTCGATCCCGGTAGCGGCAACGTCGTCGCCAATCAAGCCGATCGCGAAAACAAGCTCGTGGCGCAAGACGGTGTCTTTGTTGGCACACTTCCACGCGAGATCAATGCGGCGAATACCGCGAAGGATTGGGCCGGCGTTCATTGGACCATGGTGATGTGGCCGGTTTCAGACTTCCGTCAGCCTCGCGAGCGTTTGTTGCTGCACGAGTGCTTCCACCGCCTGCAGGAGAAACTCGGATTACCCGCGCGCGATGCGGTGAATGCTCATCTCGACACGCTTGACGGCCGCATCTGGATACAGATGGAGTGGCGCGCACTCGAGCGCGCGTTACGCCAGACCGGCGCTGCGCGACAAGCCGCGATCGCCGATGCGCTGCTCTTCCGCGCCTATCGCCGTTCGCTGTTCCCGGATTCATCCAACAATGAGAACGCGTTGGAATTGAACGAAGGACTGGCTGAGTACACAGGCGTGAAATTGAGTTCGTCGGATTTGCAGGAGACTGCGGTGCGGGCCGACCTCATCCTGCGGCAGGCGCGTAACAATCCCACGTTTGCCCGTTCGTTTGCCTACGTTTCAGGCCCGGCGTACGGTGCGCTACTCGATCTCAGCGGCAGACCCTGGCGCGTGAGTCTGAAACCCTCCACGGATCTCGGCTTACTTCTACAACAGCGATACGGAATCAGAATTCACGCGTCGGAAGCAGCCGCGCGCGCTGCTCTATTGCGTTACGAAGGCGAGGAGATCGTTGCACTCGAGACTCAGCAGGACCAGAAACGCAAGCAACAAATCGCAGAGGCACGGAAGAAGTTCCTGGACAGCCCCGTGCTGATACTTTCTCTGGGTCCAGACGTGAATTACAGCTACGACCCTAATAACGTGATCGGCATCGACGCAAGCAACACCGTCTATCCAACAATGCGCTTAGTGGATGCCTGGGGCGTTCTAATAGTAACCAACGGAGCCTGGCTCGAACGCGACGCCACCGGCCACCTCACGCGCGCCCGCGTCCCCGCGCCAACAGACTTGTCCGCGCGCCCATTGAAAGGCGAAGGATGGACTTTGGAACTATCGAACGGATGGGAAATCATTCCCGGCGAGCGCTCCGGAGACGTAACGATTAAAAAGAAATGATGCTATTCGTATCGCAGCGCCACGACTGGATCCACTTTAGCGGCACGCCGGGCCGGCAACCAACAAGCGATTAGGGCCACCAGCGTCAATAACAAAGCGATCGCGATCCACGTTAAAGGATCGCTTACAGTCACTCCGTAGAGTTGTTGATTCAATTGTCGTTGCCACGTCCCAGGTCCGAAGTATTGTTTTTCCAGCAGGCGCATGAACCCATAACCGAGCAACGCACTCGCTGCCAGTCCCAGAAGAACCAACTTCATACCTTGCCAAATCACCATGCGGAGTACGTTCGTAACTCTCGCACCGAACGCCATCCGAACGCCGATCTCTTTGGTGCGTTGACTGACGGAATATGCCAGCACGCCGAACAGCCCGATGGCCGCAAGTACGAGCGCGACTGCGCCGAAGAAGCTGAACAAACGTGCATAGAGCCGTTCCTGTCCGAGTGTCGCCTGCGCGCGTGCTGATTGCGTGCCGATTTCGGTGACCGGTAGATTGTGGTCCAATTCGTGGACGACTTCACGTACCTGCTGGGCCAGCGCCGAGGGGTCGCTCGTTGTGCGCAAGGCGAAGTGCATCTCGCCCGCATCGCTTGCTTCCTGCTGCCAGGGCGTGTAGAGCAGCGGCTGCATTGCTTCGCGTTGCCGACGGTATCTCGTGTCGGCAACTACCCCGACGATTTCGACTTCACGCTGGTTGAGGGTGACGCGCTTGCCGAGAACGTCGTCATTGGGAAAGAACTTCCGCTGGAAAGTTTCATTGACGATCGCTACAGCCGGCGCGTGTTGGTCGTCCTGCGCCGTGAACTCGCGTCCGCGTAAGAACGGAATTTCCATCGTCGCAAAATAATTCTCCCGAACCATCTGCCGCATTGTTTCGTGCTCCGCGCCACTTGCTTCTGTTTCGTCAGGGAGTAGAAAGTCGTGGATCAAATTGTCATCGGCGAGGAGCTCGACTCGCGCGAACGTTGCCGCGCGCACGCCCGACAGATGGTCCAACCGGTCAAACAGTTGCTGGTAGAACCGCAATAGCCGTTCGTCTTTGTACCCGCCCTTCTCAGGCTGCAGCTTGAAGACCAACAGGTTCTCCTGATTGAAGCCAAGCTCGACTCGCTGGAGATTGTAGAGTGTGCGGATGAATAAGCCTGCGCCGACCAGTAACAACGCTGAAACTGTTACCTGCACTACCAACAGCCCTTTGCTCAAACGCGAGACTCCGCCCGTCACGCGGCCGCTTTGCTTGAGCGTTGTACTCAAATCCAAACTCGTCGCGCGCCATGCCGGAATCAAGCCAAAGAGCACGCCGGTCACGACTGACACGATCAATGTAAACACCAGCACGCGCCAGTTCAGACTGAACTCAACTCTACTCGGTAAGAGTCCGGTCTCGCTGTTAGCTAACGCCGCAAGCGCATTCTTGCCCCAGAAAGCCAAAACCACTCCCACGAGACCGCCCAGCGTTGCGAGCAGTAGACTTTCAGTGAGCAGTTGCCGGAGCAGTCGCAAGCGCCCTGCGCCGATCGCGAGCCGGACGCTAATCTCCGGACCACGCAGCGTAGCCCGCGAGAGCAACAAGTTCGCCAGGTTGGCGCACGCAATCAACAACACGAGCGCCACTACGATAAAGAGTCCATAGATGGTGGGCGCATAACTCTTGCGTTGGTCCAGCATTCCACGATTACCGGGTTCGTCGATCAATCGCGGGTAATCTTTCGGAGCGAGTTGCGCCGGCTCACTGCTTTTGCGTGGCGGCGGCATCGCATCCAGCGCTGCTGCCTGGAAGACACCATTGAGGCTTTCGCGTGCCTGTTCGGAGGTCGCGCCGGGTTTGAGCCGGCCCATCAGGTTCAGCCACCAGACGCCAGGCTCCGTCGCGGTTCCTAATCTGCTCCCCTCGCCTTGTAACAGCGGTTCCATAGCGAGTGGGATTGTGACGGCTGGGTAATACCCGACCTGCAAGGTGCCGTTGAACGCGGGTGGCGTTACGCCGACGATGGTAAAAGATTGCTGGTTGAGTTTGAGTTGTTTGCCTATCACTTCGGGGCTTGCGCCAAGCTGCTCCTGCCAAAACTTATGACTCAACACAACCACCGGCGCTGCGCCTGCGTGGTCATCATCAACAGTGATCGTGCGTCCCAAACTCGGTTGCACTCGCAGCGCCGCGTAATAGTTACCCGACACAGCTTGCCCGTTGATGATTTCGGGTCGATCGCCCGCGCTCGCTGTTATTTCAGAAATTGGAGCGAAAGCAAATAGATCGCTGAGAGGGCTGTCTGCGCCGGCCTCCTGCGCGTGGTGTAGCTTGTCAAAGACGTCATACCGAAACAGCGAAAGACCTCTCGAACCCGGCGGCACGTCGACATTCGAAGTGCCACTCATGCCGCTCACTCTGTACGCGCGCCCGGCCTGCCATTCAAACAACACTAGCTGTTCCGGTTCCTGAACCGGCAACGTCTGTAACAGCACTGCATCGACGACGCTGAACAAAGCAGTATTGGCGCCAATACCAAGTGCCAACGACAGGACTGCCACTGTCGTGACGCCGGGACTACGACGCAACATACGGAACCCGTAGCGTAGATCGCGAAACAGCGTTTCCACCTGCGGCAGACCGCTCCGGTCACGGTAAGTCTCTTTGATCTGTTCCACGCCGCCGAACTTTCGCAGCGCCAGATCGCGCGCTTCCTGCGAGCTCATTCCCTGCCGCAGATGGTCCTCAATCTGCATCTCGAGGTGCGACTGGATCTCCTCCGCCAGCTCGTCTTCGAGTCTTCGTTTAAGGAACAGTGCGCGCAGTCTGAAGAGAAAGCTTCGTAAGCTGGTCATGGCTTATTCTCCGAGGGTGCGAGAAACCGGGTCACAATGGCCGACGTGCGGCGCCATTCTTCTTCTTCCCTAACCAACTGTTTTTTACCTTTGGGAGTGAGTGAATAAAATTTGGCGCGCCGGTTGTTTTCTGACGTGCTCCACTTAGTCCGAATCCAGCCCAGTTGCTCGAGTTTCAGCAAGGCCGGATAGATCGTTCCCTGGTTTAGTTGCAGGAGATCGCCGCTCACTTGCTCGATGCGTCGAGCAATTCCATAACCGTGCAGCGGCCCGAGCGTAGCAAGCGTTTTGAGGATTAGCAGGTTCAGGGTGCCGGGCAGGACCTCTTGCTTATCGACCATAAAGACAAACTCCTGTTGATTATCAACAGGAGTCTACCGCCGTCTAATGTAGGTAGTCAACAGGTACTACGGTTTCTCGAAAAGCTTATCATCCACGGGCACGTTTATTTCGCGATAGAAATCCGAATCACATCGATCGCAGGTAACGGATTAGCTTTGGGCGCAACGGCTGCAGCTCCAGGGCGGACTTCGACGATTTGCGCACTCCGCGTTTGCCGCGTCGCACTCATCACGGCACGATTGTTTGTTCTCGAGTGCCTCTCTTGATTCATTCGGAGTCTCTTTCGTTGGCATCGGCAAAAATGTCGTGGCGTCTTCACAGGCTCGCGCGAACTGCTGCGGTGTGAGGTTGTTGCCATCCTTCCGGAACGGCCGAACATTTCTCGGCCGTGCAGATTCGTTGTCCATGATCAAAAATGCCGGATAGCCAGTCACTCCATATCGCTCCGCCAACATCAAGGCTTTTGTTCATTATAGATTAGCCTTCCAGAAATCGAGCATCAGACGATACAGATGGCGCGTGGCGGCTTCATCCGAAATGCCGTGCTTGCGCATCGGATAGGCCATCATGTCAAACTTCTTCCCGGCCGCGATCAACGCGTCAATAAACGCCGTTTCGTTATAAGGGTGCACGTTGTCGTCATAGGTTCCGAAGACGATCAAGAGACGGCCGTGCAGTTGTTTTGCGAGCGGGATTAAGGATGTACTTTCGTATCCTTTCAGATTCTCCTGCGGCGTGCGCATTGCGCCTTCGGTCCACTTAGTATCGTAGTAGCGCCAATCGATAACCGGCGCGACTGAGATGCCGGCTTTGAACTCCTCGGAGCGAGTCATCAGGTTTAGTGTCATGTAGCCGCCGTAGCTCCAGCCCCACACGCCAACTCGCGACGGATCGACCCAACTCTGTTTTTTCAGCCAACGTGCAGCAGCCACCAGGTCGGGCGTTTCTGCTTCGCCCAAATGTTTGAGGACCGTGTTTTCCAGTTCTTTGCTAATACCTGTCGCCGATCGGTTATCAACCTTGACGACAACATAGCCGGCGTCGAGCAATAGTTGGTTCCACAAAGTGTCTCCCTGCCACGCATTTATCACCTGCGGTGACGATGTCCCGCCATAGATAAACATCACGACTGGAAACTTTCGATCGGGACTAAAACTTTTCGGCTTTAGGATTTGGGCAGGCATAGGAAAGCCATCGTCCGCCGGAATCGTGAATAACTCAGGCAACTGAACATCGTACGGCGCAAGCAACTGCGGGCGGGCAGCAGTGACCGCCTGCACTAACGCACCGTCGCTCGCATGCAAACGCAGCGATGGCAGCGTACGAACGTCTGAGTATCTATCGAGAAAATATCCCGCGTCGGGCGACATCGAGATGCGGTGTGTGCCCGGCTCTTTCGAAATGCGCGCGAACCCGGATCCATCCGGATGGACACGATACAAGTGTCTTTCTATCGACGACTGCTCGAGCGCAGTGAAATAGATCCAACCATTCTTTTCATCAACGCCCACGATTGCCTGATGCACCCACGGCGCCAGTCCTCCCGCGTTCGCGGTCGCCCATCGTCCTTTCGTAACCTGGTTCTCGAGTGTGCCGTCCATGCGGTAGCGGTACAGGTGCATGTAGCCATCTCGTTCCGATGGCCAAAGAAAGTGCTGACCGTCATTAAAGAAATAGAGGTCGTCAGTCATATTTACCCAACCGGGATTCGTGTCGGTAAGTACATGTGTAGCCTTCCCGGTTTTGCGATCGGCGAAATACAGAGACAGCTCGGTCTGCACGCGAGGCATGGTTTCCAAACTCAAGCGATGGCCATCTGGCAGCCATTTGGCGCGTACGATGTATTCGAATGGTTTGTCGCTTATCTGGAGCCAGGTGGTGGCGTCGTGGCCCAGCTCGGTTATACCGAGTCGCACGCGAGGATTCGCGCGGCCCGCTCTCGCGTAGCGCTGTCGAATCACGCGCGGCGAGAAAGGTTGAAAGTCGACGAAGTAAGTGAGATCCACTTCTGATTCGTCAGACTGAAGATACGCGATCGCTTGTGAGTCAGGCGCCCACCAGTACCCGATGTCGCGGCGGCCGAAAACTTCTTCCCAATAGACCCACGAGAGTGTGCCGTTCAGCAGCGTTTCTGAGCCGTCGCGAGTGATTCGAGTCTCGCGATTGGTGTCGAGATCGAAGAAGTAGAGATCGTTGGTTCGCACGTAAGCGACGCGGCGGCCGTTTGGAGAGAAGCTGGCGGATGTTTCTTCTGCGGGAGTGGAAGTGAGTCGTCGAAAATGCGCGCTGTTTAATTCGAGGACAAAAACGTCTCCTTTGAAAATGTATAGCGCTTGTGCGCCTGAACCATCGAAAGCAAGTGGCCACGGCAAAACATCTGGATTCATTCCCTCAACGGCGCGTCTGAGATCCGCCAATGCGCGCACTGCGTCGACGATCGACTGCCTTTGGCCGGTTGCTGGATTTAGCTTCTCGAATGTTTGTTCGGCGGGCGGGCGGCGATTGTCGAGTAGTACGAGAGTTTCATCATCGAGCCATGCTGTCGTGGGCACACTTGAGACTGCCCGGCCTTCCGGGCTGAAGATCCATTCAAGCGTGAGTTCTCGTTTGCTTGTCTGAGCCAGCGTGTTCGCTGCACAACAGGCGAGTAGAAGGAGAAGTGTTAACGGGAAACGCGCGGTTACGTTTTTCATTTGCTTTTGATCTCGTGCCTTAAAGAACTTTCGACAATCGATCTAAGTATAATCAGCTCTACAGTATGTTACCTAAATGGCATGAAAACAGTGCAGCGCTCCAGCACGTCTACTGGATCGGCGGCGACAGTGCTGCAGGAAAATCAACCATCGCTCGCCGCATAGCGACTCAGCACGGTTTGCACGTTTACGCGACTGACGACATGATGGCGGATCACGCCCGGAGGAGCACACACGAAGAGTTCCCGTTGCTGCACAAGTTTATGGCGATGGACATGGATGAGCGATGGGTGAACCGTGCTCCGACAACCATGCTCGAGACATTCCACTGGTTTCACGGCGAGGGTTTCAACCTGATCATCGAAGACCTTCTACAGTTCCCACGTGAGCCCGGCGTCATTGTTGAGGGATTCCGGCTGTTGCCGCGCCTCGTCACGCCTCTTCTCTCCGAAACTGCTCATGCTATCTGGTTACTTCCGACGCCCGCATTTCGTGAGGCAGTAGTCGAAAGTCGCGGCGGATCGGCGTGGGGATTTCTTGCAAAGACTAGTGACCCGGAAAGAGCGTTGCGCAACCTGCTCGAGCGCGATCGGATGTTCACCGACATCCTTCGAGAGGAAACAGTGCGTCTGAAAGTACCCGCCATCGAGGTCAACGCCACAATTACTGAGGACAAACTCGCCAAGCGAGTGATGGAAGCGTTCGGACTTTAGTTTGACGGACGCTTTGATTTCGATTTTTTCGATGACCGCTGCTCTTTGGTGAGGTCCACGATTCTATTGTTCTTCCAGATATAAACAGGCGTCCCGGTCTGCAGCCCGAGTTCCAGCGCACGCTTCGCTGCACGCCGCAAAGCACGCAGCGTATCCTCTATTTCTCGCGAATGTGATTTCACTCGACGGCTCATCGATTACTTCCCGCTGAAATCAACTGCGGTGTATTGCCTGAATTATCATACCACTCCCAGTTGTCTACCAAATGCACATAAACATCTTGAAAGTTTCGTAGACCAGCGTCAAACCGGCGCCGAACGATGGTGCTGCTCACATTGTGACCACCTTGCACAACTCTCGTCGCTACGCGCGCGATAGCCATGTCCGGATTCGGTAGACTAAGAAATATGAGCCTCACACTGTAGCCGCTATTCTGCCATTCAGGAATCATCCGCGCGTAAAGATGCCCGCTTAGCGTAGTTTCAAACGCAAAGCTCTCATGCTTTCGAACGCGCCGCTGGATCTCAGAAAGCATAAGACGGCCCGCTTGGATCGCCGCGCGATCCGGGTCGAACGGCGATAACCCAGCAGCGATGAGATCTACATTAACAAAGTCAGGACAGTGTGCTTCTTTGAGCAAATACTCGCGCGCAAAAGTCGTCTTACCGGCGCCATTTGGTCCAGCAATGATTATGATCCGCTGTTTCCTGGGCATGTTTTCCGTGAAGCTGCTCGCGGGCGGATTATATCTGAGAGGCAGACTCGAAACGACACGGCTCGCTTAAATGCTACCGGCAGAGGTAATCTGTACGTACATCTCAACAATCAACGAGGGGACAACGATGAAGTATTTCTTTTTAACCGTCGCGATTTCTTTGCTGCCGCTAATGGCCGTGTCGTACGAAAAAATCTCGAATACGAATGACCTGATTTCCGCCATGCAAAAGAGGTATGGAAAGTCGTGGTACAAGACTGCGACCTTCGTTCAGGAAACGACGAATGTTCAACCCGATGGCACGTCTAAGACGGAAACCTGGTACGAGGCGATGTCGCTGCCGGGTAAGTTGCGCATCGACTTCACCCCAACAACTGCCGGCAACGGAATCCTGTTTACCGATAGTAAACTTTTTATTTTCAAGGACGGCAAGGTCGATAATACGCGTCCCTTCGAGCATCCGCTTCTCATTCTGGGATTCGACATTTATCATGCGCCTGCCGGCGAGGTGACGACGAAATTGCAGTCGCTGAAGTTTGATCTGTCGCAATTCAGGGAAGACACGTGGCAGGGACGACCAGTCTATGTCGTCGGCGCGAAAGCGGGCGACTTGCACTCACCGCAATTCTGGATCGATCAGGAGAACCTTTACTTTGTCAGGACGCTTCGTCCTGTAGGCAAAGATGGGGCGCAAACGCAGGAGGTTCAATTCAACAAGTATCAGAAACTTGGCGGTGGCTGGATAGCGCCCGAAGTGATCATGATGGTCGATGGCAAGGTTGTGACAACTGAAAAATACTCTGACATGCATGCCGACGTTAAGCTGGATCCAAAACTGTTCGATCCGCAGTTCTGGACCACCGTACACTGGAAGGAATGACGCGCTACGGCTGCCAATAATCCGGACTTTCTTTCATTCCCGGACCGGGCCGCTCCATCCAACGTTCAGGACGGTGCAATTTGATGAAACCAAATTGCTCGTATAATCCGTGTGCGTCTTTGGTGGACAAAACCCACCGGCGAAAACCCTGTAGCTTAGGGTGCGCGATGATGACTTCCATGAGCCATTTTGATAACCCGCGCCCGCGGTATTCCGGCACTATAAAAACATCGGCCACCCACGCGAAGGTGGCATAGTCTGTTACGATTCGCGCGAATCCCACCTGCCGCTCTCCGTGGTAAACGCCAAACGCCATCGAGTTTTCGATCGAGCGCTGCACAACCTCGCGCGACCGCCCGCGCCCCCAATATGTTTGATTACTGATGAAGTCGTGAATAAGGTTTAGATCGAGGCGAGAACGATCGGTGCTGATGGTGTATTCACCACGTTGCCAGAGCTCTCGATCAGGTGCGGCTTGATTCAACGTCTGTTCCTCCGTCATCCCTTATTTAGCAATTCCTGATCTTAATCACGATTGCGTGATAAAGATATAGCCCAAAGGGATTCCGGCGGTGATGATTGCCGCTAAGACGACTTTTATCGATCTGCGTTTTATTGCTGCGCGTAGAAAGAGACAGATTCCCAAGAGCACTAATACATAACTGCTATCGTAAGCCACGTGCAGCAGTTGGTGGTTGAATTGCCGGATACCCCTCGCAAACTCGTGAGCAATCGCGATCAGAAAAGTGAGTGGAGGAAACCAGGCAAGCAGAACGTATGCAATCTCGACAGGATGCCGCAGGACCAAAATGCCGAAAGCAAATACAACGAGGCAACTGACGAGAAGCAAGTGATACATTCATCGTTTACACGACTGTCGCCCGTTTCAGTTCATTTATCTCCGGCGTTCGCGAATCGTCGAATGAGCGCCTTGACCGCCTCCGTCGCCGCTGCCTTTGCTCGTTCACCACCCGCGTTTGTGAATACGGCAACTCCCAAATCGCGCGTCGGTTGAATTATGGTGATCGCATAAAAAGCCCCGGCGCTTCCCACGTGAACGCTTGCCGGCGCACCGTCAAAATCCTGCAATCCCCAGCCAAGTCCGTACTTGTCGGGCGGAGACACGGGCGACGTGTGCAGGTGTTTGATCGTCGCTGCCTTCAGGACAGGCGTATCACGACCCTCGAGGCCGCGCAGATTGAGCTGAAGAAAGTGCGCGTAGTCATCGAGTGAGAGTTCCACGGAACCGCCGGGCCAGATGATCGGTGGAAGTCGTTCATCAGGATCGCGTGGATCAATGGGCTTCGTCCCGCTGCTCTTCTCGTGATGGCCCCACGGCTGGCTCATGTCAGGCGAATCGGACCAGGCAAATGATCCCGTCATTCCAAGTGGCTTGAAAATACGTGCGCGCACGAGCGATTCCCAGCTCTCGTTCGTAACGCGTTCGGCGATTGCTCCGGCGATCGTGTAGCCGCCGTTTGAATAAACCCCTTTCCCGATGGGACCTGCGGGCTTGCCGCGTAACACCCATGCAGTGAAGGCGGCACGCCGCTGTACCGGTGTTCCGGAAAGATGTGGAATGCTCCTGAAGTCTTTGGCGTCGGTATCGTCGAACGGTGAAATGCCGGCGTGATGCGATAGCAACAGATCGATTGTGACATCGCGAAACTCAGCCGACATTGAGTCTCTTAGCTCGGGGAAGATTTCTGCGAGCGTCGTGGTCCACGTCAACTTGCCTTCCTCGACGAGCGTTCCAAGCAAGGTCGCGGTGATCGCTTTCGTGTTCGATCCAAGCTGGAACCGGTCGTGCTCGTTGACGGGTTCCGGAGAGTTTGAGCGCCGCACACCAGCGATGCCGCGCGCCAGCACGGTGTCGGCGTGAAACACTATCGCGCCCATCGCGGGGACGTTGTGCTGCCGCCGCACGGAGTCGATCCACGTGTCGAGTGATTCGGCGCTCGACTGTGGGCGCGCGGCAGTCGGCACTGTCTGAAAGAGCACGCCGACAATCGCGAGCACCAACAACGCATATTTAATCTGCACGGAGTTCATCTGTTTATGGACGAAAGCCGACGCTCTCCCAAAGCCTGGCACAGTCGAAGAGGCGACCCTGCGTCATCACGAAGCGCACCTTGCGGATGTTACTAATGTTGTCCAACGGATCGGCATCGAGGATGATCAGATCAGCTCGCTTGCCTGGTTCGATCGTTCCGACCTCATTCTCGAGCTTCATCACGCGCGCGGGAGTTATGGTAGCTGTCTGAATGGCTTCGAGTGGCGTCAGGCTCGCTTTCACATAAAGTTCGAGCTCGCGATGCAATGTGTGACCAGGTACACCGACGTCCGTGCCGGCGAGAACCGGCACGCCTGCTCGATGCAATCCACCGACAATTTTGACCCAAACGTCCAGCACCATTGCTACCGCTTCCGCCGGCACCGACGACTCACCTTTCTTGTTCAGTTGCACCAGCAGCTCGGCCGGCACCTTCGCCATACCCGGTTCAAACGTCTCGATCGGCTTGTTCATGGGACGCAGCATTAACTCCAACACCGCCATAGTAGGATCGACGGCGGTGCCATGCTCCTTAAAGAACTTCAACGCATATTTGACATTCAGCGCGTCGAAATTGATTGAAACGGGAGGGTTGTTGCGATCGCGCTTAGGGAAGAAGCCCGTTGATACGTAATTTATATGAGCGATCTGGTCCATTCCGGCTTCAACAGCTTGAAGCGCATTCATCCCCTGGGGAACATGGCCGGTCACAGTCATCCCGAGCCGGTGGGCTTCCGCGCAGATCACTTTCAACGTTTCCAGCTTGACGTTGTCTCTGATCTTGATTTGTTCGTAACCCGCATTCTTGTAACGCTGTACAGCCGCGCGCGCTTCTTCCGGAGTTTCGACTTGAACGTCGAATGAATGGAAATCATTTTTCCCGTCGATGTAGCCGGCCAGCAGCATTCGTGGTCCGAGCCCGCGGCGGTGCAGTGCGGCATCGCGTAACGATGTGCCAAACTCGATATCATTGCCAACATCGCGCGCGGTCGTTATTCCGGCGGCCAGGTAAGTTGGACCAAACTCAGTTTGATAAAGATGCGAGTGCATGTCCCAAAGGCCTGGGAGAAGAAACTTGCCGCTCACGTCGATCATCTTAGCGCCGCTAGGAATCTCGACCGTTGATCTGGCTCCGGCGCTGACGATCCGATCTCCCTGAACGACGACTACAGAATCCTTAATCGGCGGCTTTCCTGTAACGTCGATCAGAGTTGCGCCCACCAAAGCAATCGGACCCGATGCGGTTGGGCTCAATCGCTGCGCAAGTTCGCTCAAGCGATCGATTGCATGGTCCACGGCTCTCTTCAGAAAGAATGACGTTGCGGAATCGTAACCCTCACGGAAGGCATAGAGGTTTGTCTCGATGTCGCTTCCGAGATTGACGGCAGCTACCAACCGATCTTCGGAGTCGAGCCAAAGCGTCTGCCGGCCCCAGCCACCGCGCCAATTCTTTCCGCTAAGGTTGTAACGACTGAGGACAACCGCTTTACCTGAAATCGTCACACTATCTTTCCCGCGCAACTCGACGAACGCCTCGCCGGTTGGCAAGAGCGGAATCGAAGCCGGCCTTCCGTGAGCGAGCCAATAGCGGACCAGCATCATTTCCATCGTCACGGGCACGTAGCCACTCAACGTGAAGTAAACAGGCGGCAGGTTGAGAGTTTCGTTTTTGCCACGGTCCTGGATGTTTGCTGTCGGACCGTTTATTTGAATCGAAGTGTTCTCTTCGATCTCCAACAGAGTCGGTCCTTTGATCTCAAAAGTGCGCGGCGAGGAGTCCACTTTCATGCGCAGCGTCGCACTGACGAGAGGCTTCGTCTCTTGTTCGGCAAACGGCATCGAGGTTTTCGCCTGGACCAACAACTCACCGCCGGTGGTCCGGCTGATCGTGTAGTCTTCTTCTCCGCGAATCTGTTTGGTCTCGTAAAAGCGAAACTTACCGCTTTCGATCACCTGGGCGGCGGGACTTGTCTTCACTTGTGCTTGTGCGTAAGCTCCAAGCGACAGCAGCGTACACAAAGCGAGTAAGGTCAATTTTGCATGAATCATGTTGTTATGGACGGAACTAACGACATGAGTGTTACACAAGTCACGAAAAAAGTTCCAAGCGGAGGACATTATGGTTACTGTAGCGTTGTTTGTTCGACTGGAAGCAAAGCCGGGAAAAGAAACTGAGGTCGAAGAATTCCTGAACAGTGGACTGGCATTGGTCGAGGAAGAGCCGGACACGACCGCGTGGTTCGCTCTCCGCCTGGGACCATCCACATTCGCCATCTTCGACGCGTTCCCAGACGAATCAGGCCGACAAGCCCATCTCTCGGGGAAAGTAGCCGCGGCCTTAATGCAGAAAGCCTCGGACCTTCTCGCGCAACCACCTGTTATCGAAAAGATAGACGTGCTTGCAGCAAAACTTCCTTGACGGACTACGGAATGGCGGTCAGCGATCTTCAAGAGCTGCCTGGCAGCGCTAGGCAATGTTCCCTATTCAGGCACGCGTCGCAGCCTGTAGCTTTCGTTCCCTAAAGAAAAGAAATAATGGCAGAGCCAGAGATACGCCTACTGCCAGATTGCACAAAATGTAAAGCCATAAGTTCTTCATGCCACGTCGCGGTCCTTCGGAAAAAACAAATGCCCACAACACGAGTGACGACACGATTACATCCATACCGAAGAATGCCGAGACATGATTTTGGAAAAGGTGCCTGAAGAACAGCGGCATATCAAAGCCATAGGTTGTGAGAAACGGGAGAAGCTGCGAAAGCGGGAGAACAGCGCCCAGGATCACAGTAATGAGATAAATCCATTGCATAAAGCACCTCCAGAGAGAATCACTTTAAGAGACGCGCGGCTCTAGCGAAACTTGACACCTTAGTCTCTCGAGATTTAGTCTTCGCGTCTTGAAAGCAGCATTACAATCCTCATGAAAGGATCCAATATCCTCATATTGCTCTAACGAGGGCTCCTCATGCCAGAACATTTACCAGATTCGTCAGTACTCCCTCAGCAGGTACCTAACGAGCCGGTTCCAAAACCATTGCAATGGATTAAAGACAATAGTTTGCCGATCATTGGATTACTGCTGCTTGTCGTATTATCTTGTTTAGTAGCGCATTACTCATCAATCAAAATAGACTGGGCCACTACTCATGATTTTACTGGTTCAATACAGGACATCATTCAAGTAATTGCTTTTTGCGCCGCTGGTTTGTGGGCCTATTTCAAGTTCATCAAGGGAAGAACGTTCCAAGAAAGCCTGACACCTGCCGTAAGTGGCCGTTTCGTGTCGTTAGACGATATAGTTTATCTAGTAGCAACGATTCAGATTAAGAATGTCGGTTCTTCAAAAATTGACTTTGATCGTGAGGCTAGCGCGTTGATTCTATATGAGTACACTGCAAGCTCTGATGCCGAAATTCATGCCGTTGCCGATAAAAGAATAACCTCGTTTGCTATGTTCATGGACAACGACAGATACATAGAACCCAACGAGGGAATCGAAGTCCAGCGATTCATTTCCATTCCCGGCCCGCTAAAACTCGCTTACCGTTTAGAGGTAGAAATCCTCTCCAATTCCGGCTTTACATGGAATGCGGCGGCTATTGTAGATAAGTCCTCTATAAGAGATAATATCTCCGAGTTAATTGGGTTATAGAAAGCAATATGAGACCTGAGACTAAAATCATTATTAATAATCGATTCATCAACGACTGGGAATCGAAGAAATATCATTCTACTCCCGAGCAGATCCAACAGAATCGTAGCGAGATAGCGGTTCAACGCGAGCGCGATCAAAGAGCACGCGAGGAAGCTAATCGAAATACGTCTCCCGGAATAAATAGAGACCGTTGAGCCGTTATGGGCCAACGAATGACTATTTTCTACCCGCTCTGCATTAATCTTTAAAGCATTCACACTGCCAATCGGATCTTACCCCGAAACGAGATCGTCTCGCCGGGCTTCATCTCGTAAAATCCTATCCTCAATTTCTTCAGCTCGGCGGCGAAGCCGTTAGCGTTTGGCGCGATGCCGGGAAACGTGGCGAAGTGATGAGGGATGGCTAGTCGGGCGCGGACGGATTGGGCCGCACGCGCTGCCATTTTGGGCTCCATGCCGAAGTGTCCGCCGATGTTTAGCAATGCGACATCGATCCCATAGCTCTCGCCGATAACTTCCATGTCCTTGAAGTATGCGGTATCGCCTGAATGATAGATCGTTGGGCCATTTTTGATGATGATCACGAAGCCCGCCGGATTGCCGCCGTACGCGCGTTCGGGCTCAGTTGGACCAGCTTTGGGATTGAAGACACTGCTCGAGTGGACCGCCGGTGTCATCGCAATTGTGACTTCGCCGTCAGCAATTTGAATCTCGCCGCCAATGCCCATGATCCCGTCACCTTCGGCTCGCTCTTTTGGAAGGTCCGCAAGCTTCACGAGATTGCCGGCCAGCTCAGGATTGCAGATTAGTGTGGCGCCGGTCTTTCTCGCGATCTCGACCGCGTCGCCAACGTGATCGCGATGTCCGTGAGTGAGCAGTATGTAATCGACTTTGGAAACCGCAGCCAGAGGGTTCTTGTCCGGATTCGATGGATTGGTCAGCCACGGATCGATCAGGAGCACCTTTCCTTTAGGCGTCGTAATCGAAAACGCCGCGTGGCCAAACCATTTCAACTTCGTCTCCTGCGCCTTTACTTCGGAAACGATCAAAAGTAATGCGAGTAAAGCAACTGCACGTAAGATTGTCATGTTGCACCAATTTCTAACTGCATGATGTCGTTTGTAGTCGAGAACCCGTGGCTGGCGTAGAAACGTTTGCTTTGCTCCGTCGGCCAGAGAATCACAGTGCGAGCCTTCTGGCTCCGGCCCCACGCAAGCACTGCGGACAATAACTGCGACCCGATTCCGCTACTGCGATGCTCTGCACGAACGTAGAAGTTTGTCACATATACATACTGCTCCGGTTCAGTTAGCGGATTCGGAATCTTTTCCACGAGCTGTGCCCAAACATTACCCACCGGTGTTTGCCCGCACTCAGCAAGCCAGCACTTCCAATGAGTATCTTTCCGAAGACGTTCCTGCATCCACGCTGCGCAACGCTCGACGAACGATACATCGTGCTCGATCACCTCGTGAAAAGTTGAGCGAAACTCGTAGCGAAGCTTCGCCAGCATCATCGCGTCCGAGTCGGTTGCGAGCCGGACCTTGACCGTTTCCTCAGGTGTACTCATCGTGCCCTGGTTATTTCAAGCGATGACATGCGCTTCGTTCCCGGATACGGCTGTCCAGGCTTGAGCAAACTCCAAAGCACACGATTGAAACTATCCTCATCGGCTGCGTCAACGCGATCCAGCTCCAGCTCGAGCGAGGCTTGTGCGCTCGGATTCTTTGGCGGATTCAACTCGTCGAGCGGGTGCTCCGGTTTTAGTGCCACGTACGGTGTCAGATTAGCAGTGTTGGCGAAGATTTCCCGCAGTGGACGTCCGTAGTAGTCAAACTTCGAAAGCTTACTCAAACCAAGAATCTCCTCTATGGTCGCAAGCACGTCAGTCGTATTTACGAACCGATGGACCAGCCCGCTGCGATTGTACGCAGAGATCACCAACAGCACTGAACGATGCGAATCGACATGATCCGGCCCATCCTGAGCATCATCTTCCAGGACGAAGAAAACGGTGTCTTTCCAATAAGGCGAGTTGGAAACTGCTTCAACCATTCGCCCCAACGCGAGATCGTTGTCGGCCATGTACGCCTTCGGCGTCCGCCGTCCGGGCCGCCCACCTGACGTGTGATCTCCGGGAAGGTGCATGATTTGTAACGCCGGCAAACTTCCCTGCCGCACATATTCCTGAAACTCTTTCAACCACACGCCCACGCGAACCTGGTCCATGATGTTCAGATCGTACGCCGGATATTCGCGACTGGTGTAACGATCGAGCGCCGGCTTAACGGCACGATATCGAGCCGGTTCATTCGGATTCTTCTTAGGCGCCGGCTCTCCAAACTCGCCGTAATTCCGGAGCGTCAATCCTTTTTTGATCGCCGCGTTCCAGAGATAACCAAACGCCGGCTCGTCTACGTCGCCGCGGTCGTTTCCATTGCGTCGATCCGAATAGAGCGAAGGGATCGTCTTCTCGCCATAATCCGTCACGTAGCCCGCGGTGCTCCAAACGTGTCCCTGTGAACTGACCTCCGCATTGCAGAAGAAGCGATCGAACAATCCAAATCGTTCCGCTAACGCGTGATGATTGGGAGAAATCGAGCGCGGGAAAAAGACGAGCGAAGCATCGCCGTCACCTTGCGGCAAGTCGCCGAGAACCTGATCGTAAGTGCGATTCTCTTTGATGATGTAGATGACGTGTTTGAATGGCGGATACTTTTGCAGAGTAGCGGGCGACGTGTTCCAGTTGTTCGCACGCGCAACACGTTGCGTGAGTTGCAACAGCTCGGATTGTTCGATCGTCGCCGGCAGTGCTGTGATCGTTCCGTTCAACTGACCCAGAGTGTAAGCCGTGCTGTCGTCGCTCAACGCAACGTCTGGCGTTGGGAATTCCGGATTCGCTCGCGTGCCTTTGCCCTTGCCGTTCAGAACAAGGAGTGAGTCGTGCGTCATTAATAAATCAGACGGATACCACTCCACCGGAATCCTGCCGATCAACCGGCTTGCCGCGAGTTGAAACACAGCGACCGCGTTGTTGTCGGCTTCGGCAACATAAAGCCGCGACTCATCCGGCGAGAGAGCGAGCGCGTTCGGAGTGCTGCCTTGATTTGGACCAGCAGGAGGTGGATCGAGCAATCTCGTCAGAACACGCAGTCTTTGTGTGTCGACAACAGCAATGCTGTTGGTACTTGCCGAAGCGACGAACAGTCTGGAGCCATTACGGTTCAGCAAGAGCGCGGATGGATGCCGCCCAACCGGTATCCGCCCGCGCTCCTTCCACGCCCCCTTCACCGCGGCAAAGGCCGAGACAGTTTGTCCACCCCACGCTGAAACATAAACTTCGTTTGCCGGTGAAATCACGACGGCGTATGGATATGGTTCCGTTTGCAGGCGTTGGACCACACGCTTCGTCTCGAGGTTAACTACCGCAAGCGAATCGCCAAGATTCTCAGCCACAAACAAATACTTATCATCGTGCGAGACAGCGATGCCGGCAGGAAAACGAGTGCCGTCTTTCTTCGGTTCTTTTGGCGCAAGAATGATGCTGTCGATCAGTGTTGCCTGTTTATCGCGCCATGCATAACGATAGACCAGATCTTCATTGCCGCCTGAAGCGTAGAGAGTACGGCCATCGTGTGAGAAGGCCAGCCCTAAGAACGCACTCGGCTGCGCGATCGTTTGCACGATCGCACCCGTGTGGCGATCGATCACTTGAATTCCCTGCTGTCGCCAACCATTGAGTGAGAGCACGAGGCGATCGCCTTCGGGCGAAAGCACTGTGGCTAAAGGCATGTTCCCGGCAGCAAACGATCGTCCCGCCGGATCGAGACAAACGCCGGTCGGCAAGCAAGTTTGGCTGCGAACATCAGTTTGCGTGGCGGAAGGTTTGAAGACAGTGCGGAACGCTTTGATTGCCGCCGGATGAAAAATCGTGGAATGCTTCTCCTCGGGCATCTTCTCGTAATGCCAATGCGTTCGCGAAGAAGCGTTCTGGCTGAAGATGTCCGCGAGCCGCTGTGTATCCTCGCCCGACTCGTTGCTGCTCGCGAAATATAGTGTCTTCTCCAGGTTCGCTCGGGCACGTAAGCGAGCAGCGGCAACGTTCAACAACTTCTGATCATTCCACCAGAGACTCGGATCGATCGCGATGTACGTGTCGAACAATTCGGGTTCGAGGAAAAACGATTCGACCACGAAAAGCCCGGCCAGCGATTCGCCGACGATTGCGGTCTCATCAGTGGTGCGATAACGCTGTTTTACTTGCGGCATCAACTCATCACGAATGAAACGTCGAAACAGTTCCGAACCACCCACGCGCGGCGTGATCTTCTTATCGTTCTCGTTGTCAGTAGGGCCGGTCAGATCACGACGCCGCTGCGTATTCTCGATTCCAACCAGCAGGAATGGACGCATGGTTCCATTGCCGACGGAAACCTGGACCAGGCCGGCGATGTGGAGGAAATCTTCCGCCATTCCACCGTCTGGCATGTAAAGCACCGGCACGCGCGCGCTGCCTGGCTGTGCGTAACCAGGCGGCATATACACGTTGATGCGTCGTTTTTCGTTCAGGATTCTGGAATCGATGGTAAACGTCTCACCAATCACCAGCGGCCCTGGCTTTTCCGCAGCACTAGCTTGCGTAAAACCGATCAGCAATAGGGTTAATAGAATCTTTTTCATTTCAATTCACACACTGAGAGGTGCGACCATTATGCCAATCAATGGTATACATACAAGCACCATTATTGCGCATTAGATAGGAACCAATTCAAACTTTAAGATATGGGCAAAATCGCAACTTCCCTTCCCACCGCGACTGTCGTGCTGGATGCATCGTCTGCCACCGCACTCTATCGCCAACTCTACGATCAATTGCGCGAAGCAATACTCTCGGGACGCCTGTCTGCCGGCACGCGGCTGCCGTCGACACGCGAATTCGCTGACGATCTCGGGATCGCGCGAAATACGGTTTTGAACGCCTTCGAACAACTCTACGCCGAGAGCTACCTCGAGCGGCGCGTGGGAGACGGCACTTACGTTTCAGCGCAACTGCCGGACGATCTGCTGCGTGTGAAAAGTCTCCGGCTCACACGCGAGCGGTCGAAGACAGACGGTCAGAGGCCGGTCAGCTTCCTGCCGATTGGTCCAGGCAATTACAATGGACCACCGCGACCTTTTCGCACCAGCACACCCGCACTCGACGCGTTTCCTTATAAACTATGGGGCCGGTTGTTGGTGCGATGCTGGTCCAACTCAGCCGCAGCGCTCCTGCCTTACGGCGATTCGGCTGGTTACCTACCGCTCAGAAAAGCAATCGCATCGTATCTCTCAACTACCCGTGGCGTTCAATGTACTCCCGAACAGTTGATCATCACTTCCGGATCACAACACGCGCTGGAAATCGTCGTTCGCACGCTTTTGAAATCCGGTGATAACGCCTGGATTGAAGACCCTGGATTTCTTGGCGCACGTGCAACTCTAACAGCTGCGGGCGCTCGTCTGATTCCGGTTCCGGTTGATGCAGACGGCCTTAACATCGCGGCCGGCCTCGAGCGTTGTGCCGGACCGCGCTTGATTTATGTCACGCCTTCACATCAATACCCGCTCGGAATGACGTTGACGTTGAGCCGCAGACTCGCGCTGCTGAAGCTCGCCAGCGAGTGCGGCGCATGGATTGTTGAAGACGATTACGACAGCGAGTTTCGCTACGTCGGCCGGCCTCTTGCTGCGCTACAAGGTTTGGATACGGATCAGCGTGTGATTTATATCGGCACGTTGAGCAAGGTGTTGTTTCCCTCGATTCGCATCGGCTACATCATTGCGCCTTACGACTTGTTCGATGCGTTCATGCGCGCGCGCTGTTTGGCTGGGCATCAGTCACCGGCGCTGGAGCAGGCTGTGCTGGCTGACTTCATCACTGAAGGTCACTTCGCGCGGCACATCAGAAGGATGCGCGCTCTCTACGCGGAACGGCAGCAGGCGCTTTTAAAGGCGGGCCGGTCGGAGCTAAACGGTCTGCTCGAGATCGAACCAAGCGAGGCGGGGATGCACCTCATCGGTTGGCTTCCGGAAGGCGTCGACGACAGGAGCGCCTTTCGCGCTGCCGCCGCTGCGGGCGTCGAGGTGACTCCTCTGTCAGCCTACTCCATCAAACCTCCAAAGCGTGGAGCCCTACGACTCGGTTACACCGGCTACAAGCCTCGGGAAATCTGGCGCGCAACGCGCCGCCTCGCGACCGCGCTACGTACTTTGTCTTGAAGCAAGCTTGCCACCGACCCATGCGAGCGGAACTGCGATCACGATAAGTGTTATTGGATACCACTTCGGTCCAAACTCGGGTCCCTTGTTCCACGTGCTCAACGCGCCTACGGTACTCAACACCACACCCACGACTCCGAGTATCAACGCGTGCAGCATTGGTCGTTGCGGTGCGAGTCGCGCCGTCAAATACGAACCGAGGATCGAATAAAGAATGCGATAACCGGTGGCGAGGAGAAAGAGCGAGTCGGGCATGTACGTAAACCACGGCGGAAAGATTCCAGTGGCGTGCATAACTACATCGGTGAGCGTAGAGAGAATTATTATGAAGAGTAAGCCAGCGATCACGGCTCCAATACTACGAACGCTGCTGCGCGGACGCGCCGTGTCTGATTGGTCTGACATTATTGTCTTAGGTTAGATCGTCATCGTGAGGCAAACAAGTTTCATTTTGACGACGGAGTGTAGGAACCAATTCTATTCAACGTCGTGCGCGTTGAATGCGAGTAACAGTTCTTTGAAGTCTGGGTACATCTGTTGAAGGGTTGTTCCAAGCCATACAAAGCTCGGTCAGCGTCCACACCGCTTCAATCCGCTCTTTCGGAGAAGCCATGGACCAGCCATCGTCCGGCGGCTCCGGCAACCCATCGCGAATGACTTTGACGCTGATTTGTTCGCTGCGCAAATCCTTGATCATGCAAGAAATTATAGCATCTGAGGATCTCTCAACTTCATTCTAACTATGTCAATGTCGGCCCGATCAGGTTAAATGCTAGCGAGCCTCTGGACCGTATCTGGATAGCGCTTGACGAGATTGATTAATAGGGCAGCTTGTGCGTTGGGCTTGGCGCGACCCTGCTCCCAGTTTTCCAGAGTACGCACGTTTGTCCGCAGATAGACCGCGAAAAGTGCGCGCGAAAGTTTCAGGTTTTTGCGAACACGAATCAGTTCTTTCGGTGTGACGGTGGGCGCTGGCTTGAATTCCACGGAGTGGGTTCGGAGCGTTCGCTTGCCTTGTCGTGCGTCAGCGAGAGCATCCATTCCTTCGATCAGTTCCGCAAAGAGATCACGCTTGGCGCTACGCTTTCGTGTGGGTTTGACCGATCTCTTCATTACCTCCTCCTTGCCTCGAGTTCCTGCTTGATCACTTGCTTCAGCGTTTCGCGTTGGGCTTTAGTCAGATCAGACTTCTCATCTTTGTCGTAAATTGTGAATAGCCAAAACTGCAAGCCTGCATCCCACCAGTAATAAACCACTCGTAATCCGCCGCGCTTGCCTTTCCCGCGCCGGTCGTCAGCAAAGCGCAGTTTCCGCAACCCACCAGTACCTGGGATCAAAGCACCAGCCTCCGGGTTGAGCATCAGCAACTGCTGAAGCCGAAGGAAAGCGTCATCGTCAAGATACTCCGCCTATAGCGGTCGAACGGAGGTAGCTCGACGAAAACAGACTTCACGGTCCCATACTACTTACATCCGCAGTTATACGCAAGTCGCGTATAGAATGTTTTTGGTGATGGCAAGCAAAATCTATGCGGTAGATTGGCGTGTCCCAGAAAGAAGCGGGCCGACTTGTGGGAACAAGCCGCTACGATTTACTGGACCCGGTCTAGGTACTGTTGCGCGTGAGACTCATATCTCACACTACTCATTCCGCAGCGCTGTAGTCGGGTCTAGTCCCGCTGCTCGAATCGCCGGGAGCCACGAGGCTAGGAACGCGATAACCAGGAAGACCAGCGCGACGGATGCGAACGTCACGGGGTCCGTGGGCTTCACGTCGACGAGCATGCTCGCCAGGACGCGTGTGAGGAGGAATGCTCCGACCAGGCCGATACCGATGCCGATGGCACTGAGGTAGAGGCCCTTTCCGACCATTAAACGGAAGATGCGTGATGGCGCGGCACCGAGGGCCATGCGCACTCCGATTTCCGCGGTTCGCTGACGGACCAGGGTGGCCAGGACGCCATACAACCCCACGCCCGCGAGAATCGCTGCGATCGTTGAGAAGACCCCGATCAGCAAGAGCGAGAAGCGTGTCTGGGCCTGTGCTGCGGTGACGAGCGAGTCCATCGGTTGCATCTGGTTGATGAACGTCTCTTTGCCCATTTTGCGGACCACTTCGCGAACGGAGCCTGCAAGGGCCGAAGGATCGCCGTCGGTCCGCAGCGCCCACCACGAAGCAGCACCATGGTTCACGTATCCGTCGGTGACGTACAGTTGTTCGCGACCCGGTTCGACCAGAGAGGTGTTGCGCTGATGGGCCACCACACCAATGATCTCTCCCCACTGAGCCTCTTGCGTGCGAACGCGAAACAGTATCCGCTTGCCCACTGCCGACTCGTTTGGAAACGCTTTCGCAGCGAGTGCTTGATCGACTACGAGCAGGTTCCGGTCAGGTGAGCTGTCGTCCTGCGTGAACGTGCGTCCAGCCAGAAGTGTCGTGCCCATCGCTTCGAAATAGCCAGGCAGAACGACCTGAAGATCGGCAGCTTGAAACTTGCTCGGATCGCTTTGAGCTTCGGCTCCGCCCCAACGCACCGGGCTAAACCCGCCGGCGAGCGGCAGTGGGAATGACGCTGTAACACTGTTCACACCCGGAATCGCGTCGAGTTGTTCGCGAAGCTGGCGTTTGAAAGTATCTCTTTCCTGAGGTGTGTCGCCGATGTTGCCGAGCAGTTGAAACGTCAGCAGCCCGCGCGGGTCAAAGCCCATGTTCACGCGTTGGATGTTAAGGAACGTGCGGAACATCAAGCCCGAGCCAATCAACAGCACAAATGCAAGCGCGACTTCCACGACAACCACAGCATTACGCAACCCGGCAGCACCGAGCGCGCCGCTTCGTCCGGCAGCGCGTAACGTGTCCATGAGGTTTGGTTTCGCGGTGCGAAGCGCGGGAATCACTCCGAAGATCACAGCAGACAATAGTCCTGCCAAAACAGAAAACGTTAACACCTGCCAATCGATCCCGATGGCATTTAAGCGCGGCAGATTCTCCGGCGCGATCACGAGCAACTGGCGAATACCTAGATAGGCAAGACCAACGCCGATCGCCGTTCCGAGTGCGGCGAGTACGATCGCTTCAGCGAGTGTTTGTCGGATCAACTGCCACCAACCAGCGCCCAGTGCCGCCCGAACCGCGAGCTCTCGTTCGCGCGACGAAGCTCTCACCAGCATCAGGTTCGCCACATTCGCACACGCGATCAGTAGCAGAAAAATCACCGCACCCATGAGCGCGAGAATCGTGGGTCGAACTTCGTCCACAAGGTGCTGCTTCAACGGCACAAGTTGAAAATATTGCCCGGCTGTTTTTGAGATAGCATTCTCTTCGCGAATCTTCTGGGCGATGGTCTCGACTTCGGCTTGAGCTGGAGCCATCGCGACTCCCGGCTTCAGTCGCCCAATAATGCGCCACTGCACGTTGTTGCGATTGGCTACATCGTAGGGAATGCGCGCCGCAATCCAGACACTCGGGAACTGTTCCACATTCGCTTTCGGCGGCATCAACAATTCGAAACCGGGCGCCAGCACACCTACGATGGTCGGTGGTGGTCCAAACGCGGCGGCGACCGGAAGTGGTTTGCCGATTATGGATCGATCGCCACCGAAGCGTTGCTGGAAGTATTCGTTGCTCAGGATAGCCATGGTTGGGAGCGGTGGCGGCGCATTAGCAGCAGGAGCATTGCCATTAGCCGGAACCGGGTCCGGCGTTCCATCTGACTCCTGAAAGTCGCGGCCAGCGATGATCGAGCCGCCCATCATTTGAAAGAAATTGGTGGACACCGCTGCGACGCGGACGCGCTCGGGCGTGCCGTCCAAACCAGGAAGCGTGATGCGACCTGTATTGAAGGCAGCGAAATCTTCGAAATTGTTTTTCGCACCGTTGCGAATGTCGAGATAGTTGACATTCGAAACCGGAAAGTCTTTGACGTTCCGTTTCTGCAGATCCCCGCGGACCAGGACCAGCCGCTCCGGATCCTTGTAAGGAAGTTTCCGCAGCAGCACGCCGTTAGTGACGCTGAAGATAGCCGTGCTCGCGCCGATAGCGAGGGCGATCGTGACGACGACTGTGATTGTGAATACAGGGCTCTTGCGCAGCGTGCGAAACGCGTAGGAGAAGTCGGTTAGCATGGCGGCAGTGTAGACCTCTGACGAATTTCAGCCAAGCGAAATTGTCAGCAGACGATTAAGTAAAACTAATGTCCGAAATTTCGGAAAGGGCTGTTTTGAGTGTCACAAATGTTGCGACACCTATTGCCTCAAAATAAAATCTACTCCTACGGTGATTCGTTGCCTCACAAATAAATCTACTCGAAATAGGATTGGATTTGCGCATCGTAGTGTGCCATTTTTGAGTAATGGCGTACCACGGGAAATGGTTTTTTGTTTTGCTTTCATCGAGAAACATATCTAGCAGTAGTGGCTGTGGGAATGTGGGAAAGTCAGGCGGCTTTTTTGCCTGACTTTTCCAAGCGCTTGCGGGAAGCGACGCTTTTTGTCGCTTTCCGCAAGCGCGTCATTTCCACAGCCGGTTTGGCGGCGCGGCGCTTTGCGCTCTGTCGTTGGTGCCCATTTGTGGTCCTAACTGCGGTAGCCATGAGTTTCTGTTGCAATTTTTCAATCTGTCGTTTGAGCTGCGCCGGATTAAGCAAGCGATACTGGGCGCGTAACCGCTTTTTAATCTCCTCGGGGATGAAACTGGAATCCAACAGCCGTTGATAAGGCGTGCGGGCGGTGTCATATTTCTTCTTCACACGCGCGCCGTGCCGTTCCTTCGACTGGAGTTTCATGCTGGGCTGAAAGAAGTTGGTGTAGAGATCCAACTTCTCATAGAGTTCATTGAGCAAGCCTAACTGCTTGTCCGTATCAAAGCGTTGATAGCCCACCGCGCGGCGCACCACCGAATAGTTTTTCTGCTCCACAAAGCAGCTATCGTTTTTGCGGTAGGGGCGCGAGCGGGTGAAGGTGATTTTGTGCTCCTGGCAAAAGCTGTAGAGCGTTTCGTTGATGAACTCTGAGCCGTTGTCGGAATCGATGCCGAGCAGCGGAAATGGCAATTTTGCTCGGATTTTCTGCACTCCTTCCAAGACCCAGACCTGCGCTTTGTTCTTCAGCGCGCGGCTGCAATTCCAGCCGCTGGCAATATCCACCGCATTCAAGGTAAAGGCATGGTAACTGTCTATCACACCACCGTCATGGCCCACCAGGTCCAGTTCCATAAATCCCGGTTGTGCTTCATCCCACTCACTGAAGGTGCGCATCGGGATCTGATGCTTCAACAAGGTACCGGGCCGGGTGTGGGTGCGGCCCTTCAGTCGATATTTCTGGCGCTCGGGACCTAACAGCCGATCGATAGTGGCGGCGCTCATGCGCTTCAGCTTCTGGCTAGTGGCTGCGTCACAGCGCAATTCATTGTGCCGCAGCAGTCGCTCGACAATCTCCCCGAGTACCGGCGCCAATCGTTTGCCGCAGATGTAGTCCATGATGCGCCAGACCTGCACCAGCGCTTTCACCGTCTGCTCATCATAAGTTGGTCCCCGGCCCCGCCCTGACAACTTCTTGCCCACATCGCCGCGTACTCGTAGTTTGCGATGCACCGTCACTACCCGCCCTTGATTGCGTAACACCAGGGCCGCATAGCTGCGCGCAAATCCCGTCAACTCGACAAACTCAGTCAGAATTACTCCCTTCTCTTTCTTGCCGGCTTTGCGATAACGCCCCGCGGTCGCCTCCGCAATCCGTTTCCGCTCCTTCATCGTCAGCCTCATTTTCTACCCCGCTCTTCAGCCTCAGCCTTGCGGGGTTAATCTCGCTCATTTCGAGTAGATTTCTTATTTGAGGCAACGAATCAATTTCGAGTAGATTTTTTATGAGGCAATTCGCGACATTGCGTGACTCCCGATGCGCGACTATAATGCTGGCCCTCCACGACATTAAATTTCGATTCAGAGGTGCGGGACTATGAAAAACTCGGTCGCCTCTTTTTTTCTTTTAGTCGTTCTTCTTTCCGCAACTGGCGTGGCCCAAACGAGGGCTCAGGCAACGAAGAAGTCGCGCGAACGTCCGTCGACCCTGAAAATATGCCAGGGCGTTCCCGTGCCTGACGGTTACGTCATCGCCGGTTATGTGACGTTGTCCGCCTGTCCACACGGCGCGTACTTGCTTAAGAGACAGGAGGCTCCGAATGCGGTTGCTACTCAAGCCGCGTCTCTACAGACGACGAGCTCACGGCCGCGCAGGGTTGCCGGCGTTCCTTCGTTGTCCGGTGCAACACCGAGCAGCGTCCCACTGAACACGACACCCGCGACTGTTCCTGAGGCCAGCGGTGAAGAAGTTTCAGCGGGCGACGTGGTCCGCATTAACACCACGCTCGTCACTGTCCCGGTGAGTGTTCTCGATCGACAGGGACGCTTTATTCCCGGACTCAAGCGAGAAGACTTTCATCTATTCGAGGACGGCGTCGAGCAGTCAATCGCTTACTTCGAGCCAACTGAAATGCCGTTCACCGTGGCTCTGCTGCTGGACACTTCGTCGTCGACTCGTTTTCACCTCTGGGAGATCAAAGAAGCTGCGATCGCGTTTGCAAAACAACTGCGCCCGCAGGACCGCGTTCTGGTGGTGACCTTCAGCGATGAGGTTCTCCTGCTGACTGAAGCGACAAACGATCAGGACGTTATCAGCACAGTCATTCAGGTGAATGCGAACACGGGCGCGTCGACACGTCTTTACGACGCAGTGAATCTCGTCGTCCACGAGCGGCTCAACCGGATACAAGGCCGCAAAGCGATCGTGCTGTTCACCGACGGCGTCGACACGTCGAGCTATATGGCGAACTATCAGAGTACGCTGCGCGAAGCGGAAGAGTTGGATGCGCTGATTTATCCGATTCAGTACGACACGACGGATTACATGCGTGCGATGGGCGGAGGAAGTGTCTCGATAGTAACGAGCAGTAGTAATTGGCCCTTCCGGGGAAGCAGCAGCACTACGCAAGTGATCAATAACGTTCCTGCCAATGGCGGTGTCCCGCTTCCGGGGACGACCAAAGCCGACTATGAACGCGCCGATCAATATCTTCAACGACTGGCCGACAGCACAGGTGGACGGCTGCACCGGGCCAACGATCCGACGCAGCTTGCACAAGCGTTCGCAAGCATTGCTGAAGAGCTTCGACGCCAGTACAGCATCGGCTACTATCCGCAAACAGGAGCCGTTCAGGCGGATGAGCGTCGTTTGATCAAGGTAAGCGTGCAGCGACCGAACGTCGCGGTGAGAGCGCGTAACAGCTACGTGCGACGCACTCAATAAGGCTATTCAAACGTGAGGTGAAATATGTTTTTGGGCTTGGTTTTGTTCCTTTTCGCTCTTGTCGTGCCGGCCAAAGACGGTGTGCCGATTCATTATTCCGTGCAAGGCAAAGGCGAGCCGGCACTGGTGTTCGTTCACTGTTGGGCTTGCAACCAACACTTGTGGGAGAACCAGGTTCCGGTGTTTGCAAAGAATCATCAAGTCGTCACGATTGACCTGCCCGGTCACGGTGAGTCTGGCCAGGGACGAAAGAACTGGTCCGTCGAGAGTTTCGCCGACGACGTGAATACAGTCGTCACCAAACTAGACCTCAAGCGAGTCGTGTTAATAGGCAGTTCGATGGGTGGTCCAATTTCGCTGGAGGCAACGCGACGAATGCCTGACCGCGTCGTGGCGATTGTTCCTGTTGATACTCTGCACAACGTCGAAAACAAAATCCCTCCGGACCAACTCGAGGCAGTGTTCAAGCAACTCGAGGCGGACTTCAAAGGTGCGATTCCAACTCTCTTGAACCAGTTCTTCTTCTCGCCTAACACGCCTGAAGCTGTAAAGAAGCGCATCATCGCGGAAACGACGTCGCGTCCGCCCGAGATTGCGATACCGATTCTCAAGGCGATCTTTTCCTACGATGCAGCTCCGGCACTGCGCGAAGTCAAAGTGCCGATTCGAGCAATCAACGCCGATTTGCAGCCTACTAACCTGGAGGTCAATCGCAAGTACGCGCCGCAGTTTGATGCCGTGATCATCAAAGGCACCGGGCACTATCCGATGCTCGAGGATCCGGCACGCTTCAACGAGTTACTCGCGGACGTGCTGCGGAGTTTTGAAAGCAAGAATCGGAGTGTCACGCAGTAAGCGCCGAAGGCGTTCGACGAATTGTCACCGAGAGCGCGGTTCGTACTCGCGGGCCGCTCCTGAATCGCAGCTTATTTCCGTGAGCTCAGCAGCTTCGCATGTATGAAAAGAGATGACGACCATGTCTCTTTCGGTTGGGAAAAACTCGTGCGGCACGTTTTCAGGAATGACGTACCAAATATCATCGAGAGCGCCAGGCTCGCCAAAGCGTTTCATCTGAGCTGAGGCCCCGCCAACTTTCGAGCTTCCCTCGCCTTCAACCATTACCATGTGTTGAATGCTGTTCGGATGGTAGTGACAACCTGACGGCACGTCTTTCTTGAGCACAAAGATCCAGCCTGATCTTATTTTGTCCGGAAGCGGCGTCGCGATGGATTGCAAGTCGATCGTGGACCAGACAAACGGCTCCGAGGTGTGTTGCAGTTGCTGCTTGAGCTCATCAACGGCATCGTGGATCGCTGGGCGTGTGATTAGCTCCGCAACAGCTTCGTTCAGCTTTGGCAAGTAGTCTTCGTTCATAGTCAGAAAGATACACGAAGTCCCAATTGTATCTCACGACCCGGTGTGGCGGCTTCGGTGATCGTTCCAAACTGCGGCGTGTTGACGAAGCGATTTGGAGTTCCGAGGTTTGCGTGATTGAGCGCGTTGAATGCCTCAGCGCGTACTTGTACCTTAACCGTCTCAGTCATCGAGAATTCTCTTTGCAGCGCGAGATCCAGAGTCTGCCTGCCGGGACCGTAGACGGTGTTACGGCCCACGTTGCCAAACGTGAATGCCGCCGGTGTTGTAAACGCCGCGGTGTTGAACCATCGATCGGCTGTCCGGGAGTTCTCGTCGAAGATCGGTGCCCCCGTGTAGTTAGCGCGGATCGGATTCTCACCTAACAACGTGCCCGCATTCGCAGTATCACCAAACACAGAGATCGTGAACGGGAACCCCGACTGCGCCTGGTAAATCACCGACAGCCGCCAGTCTTTGGTCACTGTGTGAGTAAATCCGCTGTTTTCCCATGCGGGCAAGCCGTAGACGAGGCTCACCGCGAACCGGTGTCGCACGTCGCAAGCGAGTGCTTTCTCGAGTCCGAGATTGGAATTGTCCTGCGGCGCGGCTGATTCGAACATCGGGGAACGGAAATCAGGGGCATCACTCAGGTTCTTTGAAAACGTGTAGTTAGCGAGGAACGTCAAACCTCGACTGAAGCGCCTGCGCACATTAACGTAACCAGCCTGGTACCAGCTCTGCGCGGAGTTCTCGAGCAGGTTGATGCCGCTTACGGGAAACGTTGTATTCGCAATCGTGATGTCATTAGGCAAGACCGTGCCCGGCAGGAAGCGCAAAGTTCTGAACGGGCGACGTGGTCCAATCGCTCCTGGTCCAGCGGGCGCATTATTGATCAGGTGCGAACGCTGAAGGTGCAGTCCATGAGATCCGAGATAACCCAGCTCGAGAGTTGTCTCCGCGCCCAGACTCTTCTCGATCGAGCCGCTCCACTGTTCGATGTACTGCGGCGGTGCGTCGGCCTCGAATGCAGCGAAACTAACAGTCGTCGTACCCAATACAGCAGGACCAAAGTTGAAGTGATTGGCGACAATGCCCGCTGCCGGAACGAAATTGTCACTCTGCTGCGTTTCCGGAAAAACATACGGCACGTTGTGACGTTGGTTACACCACGTATTCATGTCAACAGGCGTGAAGAAGATGCCGAACGCTGCGTGCAAAACGACGCCGTGTTTGTGCACGTGATGCGAGATGCCCGCGCGCGGAGCAAATCGAAGCTTGTTCGCATAGTTCAAACCTTCGGGAAAGCCTTGTTGCCCGCCGATGAATACGAAAGGCACGCCATTCTCAAACGTCAGGTTGGTGTTGGTAAAGCGAATGTCTACCAACGGACTCATGTATTCGTATCGAAGTCCGATCTGAATCGTCGTGTTGCGCGTAACCTGAAAGCTGTCGTGTATGAACGCATCCGCGTACCATTGTCGCAACTGCATTTGCGGAATACCGGATTGTCTTTGCTTTACCGCGGGCAGACCGAGCAGAAAGCTTGCGAGCGCCGAACCCGTGCCGTCGTTCGTTGCTGTTTGCGTGGTGAAACCACTGGTGAACTGATAGTAACCGCGGTTCTGGAAGAATCCCCACATGGGCCAGATGAAATGACGATAACTCGCGCCGAACTTCAAGCTGTGTCTTCCAACTTGCCAGTTCAACGAATCACGCGCTTCGAGAATCGTGTTCCACATGTGTACTGGCGTGGCGATGAACGAGTCGCCCATGCCTGAGAATCCCTGAACGTTGAACCACGGCGCGCCAAACGCACCTTCACCTCCGAAGCCGACTCCTGCGATTCCGAGTTCCGAAATAATGTCGTTCGTGAAACTGTTTTCCGAGGTGCGATGCATTGCGAGACGCGAAAACGTAATCGAAGCGATGTTCACCATCGCGGGACTAACGATGCGCGTCCAACTGACGGTGCCGTTTTGAGACAAGTTGTCGTGAAGTGCGCCAAAGCCCGGCAGGTTTTGCGGCGTGAACCCTCGCTCGCTGCTGAATGTATAACGCGCAAACAGACTATCGCCGCCGCTCAGCGTTTGATCGTAGCGAATCGTAGCCTGGTCAGTGACGTGGTGAGCGTTGCGAACGTCGAGATAGTTGTTGCAGTCCATGCCGGCGCCGACCACAGTCGGGGCGCCCATCATCGTCATGCCGCAACCCATCATTCCCATTTCCAGGTTTGGTCGCGGAACGTATTTCCGTAAGAACAGGGCCGCTTTCGGATCGATTAACTGTTCCGGTATTGCATTGCCTGGGAATGCGTCGCGAGTGATCTGCGGGTTGGTTGGGCTGACAGGTTTTGTCGGATCGAAAGCCGGATTCGGATGCGAGCTGAAAGGGTTATAGATGGTGGCTCCGCTCATCTCGAAGTTGCCGTTGATCTCATCTTCAGTCGGAACGGTTGCCACCATGGTTTCCGATCTGGTGTGTCGCAACCCTTCGTAGTTGAAAAAGAAGAAGCTCTTGTTACGGACTATTGGACCACTAAACGAGCCGCCGAAATTGTTGCGCACGAGATGATTTGACGAGTCCATCTCGTTGAAGGTGCGAGCGTCGAACGCGTCGTTGCGCAAAAACTCGTAAGCGGTGCCGTGGAATTCATTCGAGCCCGTACGCGTCACGATATTGATCTGGCCACCGCCTGCGCCACCTACCTCGGCGGTGTAACTTCCGGTTTGCACTTTGAATTCCTGCACGCTGTCGGGTGAAGGGCTGACGTTGAGCGTATTGAACGTCGGATCGGTGTTCGTCGCGCCATCGAGCAGAAAGTAGTTGGCGTTGGGACGATTGCCGCCGATGCTTACGGCAGAGCGTTGACCCGGACGCCAGTAGAGCGGGCTCATGTCGCCTGCTTGAGCGCCATGAGACTCGTGCGCTCCGGGTACGGTAAGGACCAAGTCGATGAGCATTCGGCCGTTCAACGGCAGATTCTGCACTGCTGTCGGTTCGACCACTTCACCGACGGAAGCGTCCGCTGTCTTCAACAGGTTCATCGCATCGGCCTGGACCTCGACGATGGAGCTGACTGATGCGAGTTTGAGACTCAGATCGAGAGTCATCGATTGGCCCACTTCGAGCGTGATGTTTTGAGTGATAGTTGCAAAGCCTGAAGCGTGTACAGATAACGCGTAGTTCCCCGGCGCTAAACCCGTGATCTGAAAGGCTCCCGATTCGTTAGTGACGGACTGGCGCGAGGCGCGGGTGGTGTCTGAGGTTAGTTGGACCGTGCAACCGGGGAGGACCTGCTGCTGTGGATCGACGACGGTACCACTCAGAGTTGCGTAATTCGTCTGTGAGTTAACTGTAGTTGCAGCCAACAAGAAGAATACAAATGTAAGGATCTTACGCATTACTCAGACCTCCGCGTGAAGCCTAAACTAGTGTTAGCGAACGGGACGTACTGCTGGAAAGGAAAGCTGAGACCGGGAGTCTAGTGAGAGCCTAACGAAAAGGCATCCAACTAAAGTTGGAATGGCTTGTAACGCTTTAGTTGCAAGTCATCTCATTCTCACCGGGCTTTAGCCCGGTGCTAGTGAAGCGACATTAGGAGAAAACCGTTTCAACGGTTTTCCGTGCGTTCGCCGCGGAAACCGTTGAAACGGTTTCTGAACAATATACGTGCGCCCTTGCACCGGGCTGAAGCCCGGCGTGAATGAGACGCCTCAATTCCCCCAAACCCGTACCCAATCAACCTGCATTTGCTGCGGAAACACCGTCGTCCCATCCGGACTCCCGACAAAGTTTCCACCAACCGCCACATTGAGCAGGATAAAGAACGGTCCTTGAAACTCGGACGTGCTGTTGATCCCGCCCGAGATGTTCGCCTCCGCATACTGCACACGATCGACGTACCACTTGATCGAACTCCCGGTGCGCGAAATCGCGAACGTATGGAACCCCGCCGTCAACGAACTGGACGAATTGAAAATTCCTCCAAACGAAACGTGTTGCCCGTTCGCATCAGCCCAGTGAATGGTGCCAAAGTTTTTAGCCGGGTTCTGGCCCTGAATCTCCATGATGTCGATCTCGCCGCACGAAGGCCAACCAACCGTACTGATGCTGTTGCCGAGCATCCAGAACGCCGGCCAGATGCCCTGACCTTCGGGCGCGTTGATGCGTGCCTCGACCCAGGTGTTGATGCCGAACGATTGTTTGCCCTGCGTCTTCATGCGCGCCGACGTAAATGCGCTTCCGCCGAAACTCTCGCGCCGCGCTTCTATCACCAGGTTTCCATTCTCTATCCGCGCGTTCTCTGGTCTGCTGGTGTAGTTCTCGAGCTCATTGTTGCCCCAACCGCCGCCGCCCAGCTCGAAGCTCCAGTTCGCGGTGTTAATCGTCGACCCATTGAATTCATCGGACCAAACCAGGCGCGAAAAACCCGGAGGCGCTCCGGCCGGAGGCTGCGATGTGCCAACCGCGCCCCACGTAAACTGCTCCCATGTATTTGCGACTGTGCGGTCGCTCACCAGCGGAGCATACGAAGCGCGTGCAAGGTCAGCGGAAACAAAACGATTGGTCGCTCTTCCTTTGAGTGTGAAGGCGCCGCCCGCAATGTCGGACCACGTGAACTGCTCCCACGTTCCGATAGTCGATCGATCGGCGACAAGCGGAGCGAAAGTTCCACGCGCCTGGTCCGCCGAGACGATCAGTCCTGTTCCAACCGATCTGAACGCGATAAAACCACCGCCGGCATCAACCACCTGAAACTGCTCCCAGGCATCGACCGACGAGCGATCGGCAACCAGCGGAGCCCACGTTCCGCGGTTCTGATCCGCCGATACGAAAAGACCAGTTGCGGACGCGCGTATCCAGATGGTCTGGCCCACAGGCGCCGCAGCCTGAACGGTGAGTGTCAATAACAATGTGGTCAATATAAGAAGCAAGATCTTAGTCATCAGTATTTTCCTCCCCTCTTCGAAGGTGACGTCAATGGCTATAGGGGAATGCGGGGTCCAAGGTTTGACGTGCTGAGCGTCACGTGAGAACCAAGTTGGGAGGCCTAAATCAATGCGAATAATACCACTCGATTGACAAAAGAACAGGGCCGGCGCTACTATATCGCGCGTCGATATATCGCAAGGTGATTTAGTTCAGGAGTGTCGATGGCGAAGGAACGACTCGACCCGGAAAAACTGCTGCCGCTGACGTCGTCGGTGTTTCATATTCTCCTGGCGCTCTCCGACGGCGATCTGCACGGCTACGGAATAATGCAGGAAGTTGCAGAGCACACCGCTGGTCAAGTCAAACTTGGACCAGGCACGCTCTACGGAGCGATCAAGCGCTTGCTCGGCAGCGGTTTGATTGTTGAGACCGATCGGCGCCCCGACGCCGAGTTGGATGACGAGCGCCGTCGTTATTACCGCTTGACCGACTTCGGCCGGCAGGTTCTAAAGGCGGAAGCGCAACGAATCTCGAAGCTGGTTTCCGTGGCACAGCGAAAACGGCTACTACCAAAACAAACCTAGTCATGCTTTCGAAACAGCTATTTCGATTCATGTTACTCGCATATCCGCGAGCATTCCGGCTCGAGTACGAATCGGAGATGACACAACTCTTTCGCGATTGTCACCGTGACGTTCAATCGGGTGGCCTGGTTGGTTTTTGGCTGCGCATGGTTGTCGACGTGATTCGAACGGCGCCACGCGAGCGCTGGGAAACATTAGGAGAGACTATGAAGAATCTTAAAACAGATGTGATCGGTTTGTTGGCGTGCGTGGCTGTTATCGTCGTCGCGCTTTTCCTACTCGGTTATGGACGGAAGCACGAAGTCGCGTCGATCTTGCTGTTCGGTTATGCGCTGGACGCGATAGTCACCGCCGGTGTGATCGGCAACTTGATCATCTTTCTGCTGGTGAAGGCTACGCACCTATCCAGATTCCGGACCGCGCTGTGGAGTTTAGTTATCGTCAACGGAGGCCTGTTGCTCATTGCAACCTTGATTGGCATTAGCGTCGATCCGCACTTCAACTTTGCGATGGTCTTTCTTGGATACCTTGTAAGCTTTATCCTGTGGCTGGCTATTCATTGGATCTGGTCGCAAGCCCAAACTTCAACCGAGCCCGTCGCCTAAACAATGAAACGATCGTTTATTGCCAGTTCGTTCCTGAGTGTACTTGTGATTTTCGGTGTCGTGCCGGCACAGCCTCCGGCAGTGAACGTGCGACTCGTTACCGATGAAGCCGAGGCTGTTCTCGCTATTCTCGCGAAGAAACAAGCGAATGAACCCATTTCTGACGCTGATTGGCAACGACTCTTCGCAACCGAAGGTTACGTTCGACTCAAGCAGCGCGAAACATCCATGCAGCGTTCGTTTGAAGATGCTGATTTCAAAACCTTCGTGCTTTCCGATCAACTTGCCGAACGCGCAGCATCTCTCCAGGAAACTCTCGCGAAATGGAAGCGCGTCGATATTACGGGCGCCGCGCGACTCGCATTGAATTACCTGCCAAAAGACGCGCATATCAGAGCGAAGATCTATCCGGTAATTAAGCCGCGGGAGAATACTTTTGTTTTTGACGTGGGCAACGATCCGGCCATCTTCCTTTATCTCGATCCAAAAGTGAGTCCGCAGAAATTTGAAAACACGCTCGCTCACGAACTTCATCACATCGGCTATGGCACTAGTTGTCCTTCGAAACAGAGCGAGGACGAGAGCAAAAAGTTGCCGCCGAACGTGCAAACAGCACTTACCTGGACCGGCGGTTTTGGTGAAGGCTTTGCGATGCTCGCAGCCGCGGGTGGTCCAAACATTCACCCACACGCCGTCAGCGACAGCGAGGAACGCGCGCGATGGGACAAGGACGTTGCCAACTTTAACGATGACTTAAAGAAAGTCGAAAAGTTTTTTCTCGACATACTCGACAAGCGGTTAACAGACGAGGAAATTCAAAAAACAGGCTTCTCATTTTTCGACATCCAGGGGCCGTGGTACACCGTCGGGTGGCAGATGTCTGTGCTGATCGAGAAAACCTACGGCAAGGCGGCGCTGATCGAGAGCTTTTGCGATCGTCGGAAACTCTTGTTGACTTACAACCGCGCCGCGGAGAAATACAATCGCAAGTCGCGCAAACCGCTTGCCTTGTGGTCCAACTCGCTAATCGATCGTCTCGTCTCGCCCGAGAGGCCGTAACGCCGCGCGCCGTTCGATTTCACGGATGAAGTCCGTCTTTGCGTCGGCGTAATCCTCAATATGGGTAGCGAATCGTTGGGCCAAATCCTGCTTCAGCTTCGCGTATTGTTGAGCTTCGTTGGGATTGCTACGTAAGTAGTCGCGAAACGCTAAGTGTCGATCGATTTGCGGCGAGCCGGCGGTGTAAGAATGAATCTGGTGCGTGCGCACACCCTGCGCCGAATTCTTTCGAAAGTAACGGCGGCCCTCAATGCCAAACTCACCCATAGCTTCGTATCCGAGATGTTCCAGCCACGGCTTCGTATCGAGAAGTGTGACGTCAGTTATCACAGCCAACATATCGATGACCGGCTTCGCAACGATCCCCGGGATAGCTGTGCTCCCGATGTGATGCAGTTCGACGAGAACATCGCCGAGTGCGGCTTTGACTAACTCAGACTCACTTTCAAAATCGTCAACCCAGCGAGAGTCATAGGGCACAAGGACGATCGTGTCTCCGGGGCGGTATTTGGTTTGATTGGTCATAACGGATCGCGCTGCATTACGATAAGCTAAGTATACGATGACAGAACTCACTATCGCAGAAGCTTCCGGCTTGCTGCGCCGGAAAGAGATCTCGCCGGTGGAGCTCACCACGTCTTGCCTGGCTCGGATCGAGCAATTGAATCCGACAATCAACGCGTTCATTACTGTTATGCACGACAGCGCGCTGGCCCAGGCACGTGAAGCGGAGGCTGAGATTCGTGCCGGTAATTGGCGTGGGCCACTGCACGGTATTCCGATCGGTTTGAAGGATTTGATCGACACGGCTGGCGTGAAGACGACCTGCGGTAGCGCTCTGTTCAAAGATCGCGTTCCTACTGAGGATGCAGAGATCGTTCGACGACTGAAGATGGCAGGCGCGGTGCTGATCGGCAAACAGAATATGCAGGAGTTTGCTTACGGTGGCACCTCGACGTCGAGTTATTTTGGACCAGTGCACAATCCATGGAACGTCGAGCGGATAGCCGGCGGTTCTTCGGGTGGTTCGGCGGCGGCCGTCGCGGCCGGTATGTGCTTCGGCGCGATTGGAACTGATACGGGCGGTTCGGTCCGCGAACCGGCAGCGTTCTGCGGGATCGTTGGTTTAAAGGCGACGTATGGGCGCGTGAGCACGCGCGGAGTGTTTCCGCTCTCGCCGTCGCTGGATCATGTCGGACCACTTTGTCGCAACGTTCTCGACACTGCGCTGCTGCTTCAAGTGATTGCTAGTTACGACAAGTTCGATACGACGAGCGTCGATTGGCCGGTTGACTCTTATGCGGAGGCGTTCAACACGAAGACCAAACCACGCATCGGCATCGTGCGCCGTCCGTACTTCGACGATCTCGATCCCGAGATTGAGAACGCTATGGACCAGGCGTTGAAGCAGTTGAGTGATCTGTCTGCGGATGTCATCGAGATCGATCTACCGCCCACGCCAACTGCTGTCCAGGGACCGGAAGTGTACGCCGTACACTCGAAATACTTCACGGAAGCTCCCGAGCAATATGGACGTTGGTTTCAGGAGCGGCTAAACAAGCAGCAGCCGTGGACACAGTCGCCTACATCGAAGCTCGACAAGAACTCGATCGGTTGCGACGTTTCGTGGAGGATGTCTTTGGGGAAGTCGACGTGTTGGTTACGCCAACGACGCCAGTGCCGCCCATCACGATAACGGAAGCGCTGAATATGTCGCCTGAACCGGCGGGTGAACTCTGGTTGAGAAATACTCGCCCGTTCAACGCGTATGGCTTTCCGGCGATCTCAATTCCCTGCGGTTTTACTCGAACAGGTCTGCCGATCGGTTTGCAGCTTGCTGGTCAAAACTTTAGCGAAGCAAGCTTACTGTCGTTTGCTTTTGCTTTCGAACAAACACACTAAATCCAATTCTGTCTCTGCACCGTACTTTACCCGGTAACAAACAAATTTCATTAAAGAGGAGATTCAGTACGCATGCAATGCAACTCACGTTTTCAGCGGATCGTGTTTTTAGGAGTGGTCTTTTCCCTGCTGTTGACGGTCGCGGGTCCGACGCTGAGCCGCGCGCAGGAGAAGTCGCTCTACGAACGTGTCGGCGGTTACAACGCACTCGCCGCCGTGGTTGACGATTTCGTCGGCAGGCTGGTGGCAGACAAGCAGTTTGAGAAGTTCTTCGCCGGGCACAGTATTGATTCAAAGAAGCGCATTCGCCAGCACATTCTCGACCAGTTTTGTGCGGCCACTGGTGGACCGTGCATTTATACCGGCCGGGAGATGAAGACATCACACGCAGGACTCGGCATCACGGAGAACGACTGGGACGCCGCAGCCAAACATCTCACGGCTTCGCTCGATAAGTTCAAAGTGCCGGAGAAAGAGAAGGGCGAGCTTCTCGCGTTCGTGACGAGTCTGAAGAAAGACATCGTCGAGAAGTAAATCGATTTGCCTCCGAAGTTCACACCGGGCCTCAAGCCCGGTGTGAATGAGACGGACTTTCAGGCTGCAGCTTTCTTCATCAGCTCGTAGAGCTTCTTAGTAGTGTTGAGGTTTCTGACTGTCATGTCCTGAAAAATCTTCCGGCTCGAGAGCTTCGCCATATTCGTTCGAGTCAGTTCGCTGACTTGCGCAGACCACAAGAGCGCGCCCGGATGATAGACGATCTGTTCGATGTCGCTATTGACCGGCAGCTCTGCGAGGATTTTTTCGGAGTCGATGGTGTGGCGGAGGAAGATCACGTTGTAACGCCAGTCGCTGTCGCCGCTTTGAGGTAAAACCTTGACGAGTTTCTCCATCTCGGCAAGAGAGCGCACGACGACTTTTGAATCGAGCTGATATTCGCTTGATAGCACTTGCTCGATCTTTCTTTCCAGCTTCCGCGCGTCATCTTCTTTTGACTGAAAAATAACATTCCCGCTGTTGATGTAAGTGGAGACGTTGCTGAATCCCGTCGTCTCGAAGCTCTCCTTGAGCGACTTCATACTGATCATATTATTGCCGCCAACGTTCACTCCACGTAGGAGTGCAACGAATACGGTGTTCGATCCTTTCATAGCAGAAGATTGCCACAAAGAGGCACAAAAGACACCAGAAATTTAGCCAAACTCCTTTTGTGCTTTTTGTGGCTTACAAATTTACCGTTCAGGCTATAATCCTCGCGACGCGCGCTCACACGCATGGCCCAGCGAGTCTCACGAGTTCTGTCACGTTCGTCGACAAAGGAGCAACGCTATGGAACACGGATATAAACCTTCGGCAACAAAACTCGGTGCTTGTGTGCTCCTGTTGATCTTGCTGACTGCGGTTGCTTCGGCACAAACGTTTCGCGGCACGATTCTCGGCAACGTTACCGATCCCAATGGCGCTCTCGTCTCTGGTGCAAAAGTCACCGCCAAGAACACGAGCACCGGGCTCGAGCGTTCGACTACCACTGACGATGCCGGCAACTATACCGTTGCTGAATTGCCGGTTGGTCCATACGAAGTGCGCGTCGAGCAGACAGGCTTTGTAGCGTCAGTGATCTCAAACGTCTCAGTCGAAGTCGCCAGCGAACGGCGCGTCGACGTGAAACTAAATGTAGGAGGCACGGAGACAGTCGTCCTGGTAGCGACAAACGTGCAGGTCGAAACGACGACCAACACGCTCGGCGGCACTATCACCACCAAAGACGCCGAGGACTTGCCTATCAACGGTCGCGACTTCACAAAACTCCTCGTCATGGCTCCCGGCGCAACCGGCGATCCTTCGGGCGCGACTGATTCTCCCGGCTCGTTCGGTCTCTTTAGCGCCAACGGCAACCGCGGCCGCGCGAACAATTATTTGCTCGACGGCACCGACATGAACGACGGCTATCGCAACCTCCCCGCGATCAACGAAGCCGGCGTCTTCGGAACTCCTGCGACAATCCTGCCCATCGAAGCCATCTCCGAAGCCGCGATACTTTCAAACTTCGAAGCCGAGTATGGCCGCAACGCCGGCGCCATCGTCAACATCGTCACTAAGTCGGGCACCAACGACTTTCATGGCTCGCTGTTCGAGTTTTTCCGCAACAACAAACTCGACGCGCGCAATTTCTTCAATCCCAAGCCCAACCCGCAAACGCAGTTTCGAAACAACCAGTTCGGCGGCGCGCTCGGTGGTCCAATAAAACGCAACCAGACTTTCTTTTACTTCGCGTACGAAGGTCAACGCGAACGAGTCGGACTAAATTCAACTGCACGCGTCCCCGATCCACAGGAGATCGCGGAGCTCGGTGGTCCAACGAATCCCGTCATCGCTCAGTTGCTGGCCCGCAATCCGTGGCCGGCGCCGAATCGACCGTTGCCGCTCTTCGACAACAGCGGTGAACCGAACCTATTCGTCACCACGCCCGCATCGAACGACGTCGATAGTCTCATTGCCAAGATCGATCACTCGTTTAATACAGACAATCAACTTACCGGCCGCTATTTCTTCGGCACGAGCGATCAGTCGTTTCCGCTTGCTATTCTCGCCGGCAACATTCTTCCGGGATACAACACGACTACACCGACTACGGTTCATCTCGTCTCGATCTCGTATTTGAAGGTCCTTTCCGCAACCAAAGTTAACGAGTTCCGCTTTGGTTACAACCGGTTCGATGAGGGCTTCTTTCCGGAAGACAACGATTTCGATCCGCGTTCGATTGGACTCAACACCGGCATCGCCAGCGATCAGGACTTCGGCCTGCCGCAGATTCGCATTCAGGACGACCTGGGCATCGCCAACATCGGCGCAACGCTCTCGGTTCCGCGCGCACGTCTCGACAGCAACTATCACGTGATCGATAACTTTTCGTGGAAGCTCGCGCGGCACGATTTGAAGTTTGGTTACGAGTTTCGACGCACGACGGTGGACCAGTTTTTCGATGCGGGCTATCGCGGCCGTTTAGACTTCGCTTCGCTTGAAGACTTTCTCTCCGGCACGCTCAGCGGTGGCCGGCAAGCGCGTGGCAACTCCAATCGTTTCACTTTCCAGAACTCACACGCGGCTTATTTGCAGGATACTTTTCGCTGGAGCCCGGAGCTGACGTTCAACCTTGGATTGCGTTGGGACTACTTCGGCGTCATCGATGAGAAGAACCATTTGCTGAGTAATTTCAGTCCTACCGAGGGTCTCGTGCAAGTTGGCTCGCCGGGACTGCCGCGTCTCTACGATCGCGACTGGAATAACTTTGCGCCGCGCCTCGGACTGGCGTGGAACGTCCACGGAAACGGTAAGACTGTTGTTCGTGCAGGTTGGGGTTTGTTCTACGACGCGTTCTCGCAGGACTTTTTTGCGGGGCAACTGCCGTTCAATACGTTCAATCCGGGGCCGGCTTTCAATCCGGTTGGTCCATCTCCGATCCTCTTTTCGTTTTCAACCGCGCCGGAGATCGAGGCCGGTGTGCCGATCTTTACAGACTTTCTCGATTCCGACGTGTTCGCAGTCGATCCGAATCTGAGCACTCCGTACATCCAGAACTACAACTTCAATATTCAACGGGAGCTCTTTAGAAACGGCGTGCTTGAAGTTGGTTACGTAGGCTCGACCGGCAAGAAGCTGTTTCGCTATCGCGATATCAACCAGCCGGTGAACCCGAGTGTTTCTTCGGCGCGGCCGTTTGACAATGGACCATTCGCGCCGTCTGGCGGAACTTTCTTTTACGTCAATCAGCTCGAGACCACCGCGTTTTCAAACTACAACGCGCTGCAAACAACTTTCTCTGTGCGCGATCGCAAAGGCTTTTCGACGCAGGTCAATTACACCTGGTCGCATTCGATCGATAACGCTTCGGACGGTCAGGACTACGTGGCGAATGCGACGCAGCCAGACAATAGCCACTGCACCCGTTGCGAGAAAGCAAGCTCGAATTTCGACAATCGGCATCGCTTCGTCGTCACTGCGAGTTATGCCATTCCAAACTTCTCCGAGTCGCATCCGAGGCTCGGCAAAGGTTGGCAACTAAACACGATCGTGACGATCCGCACTGGCAATCCGTTTCACCTGACGCTGTTTGACGATTACAACAACACGGGCGAGTTTTTCCCGCGACCGGATCTCATCGGCGATCCGTACGCCGGCACGCGCGCGCCCGATCGATTCATCAACCTGGAGGCATTCAAAGTCCCCTGCACGCTCGATCCGGCTGGCGATGGCAGTGCGGGATCGTGCATTCCCGGCACCTGGCACTTCGGCTCTCTTGGTCGCAACGCTCTGCGTGGTCCGAGTTATCACAACGTCGACTTCTCGATCTTCAAAGACACCGACATCACCGAGAACCTGCGGCTCCAACTACGCGCCGAAGTCTTCAACATCTTCAACCATCCAAACTTCTCCAATCCCCTTCTGCCGAGCTTCGCCGCCGACATAACCTCATCGATAGATCCCGAGACCGGCCGCGGCACAGGCTTCCTCCCGATCACCGTCACCCCCGACGTCGGCATCGGCAACCCCTTCATGGGCGGCGGTGGGCCACGGAATATTCAGTTGGCGCTGAAGTTGATTTTCTGAGGGTTTAGGAAGTGAAGTTATCAAAAACCCTAACCAGAATTTTGCCTACACTGAACTACCCACAACACTGCCCTGCGTGTGGTGAGGCGTTCGCGTGTGAGATCGGTCTCCAGGGTTGCTGGTGCAGCGAAGTGAAACTCAGCGCGTCAACTTTGAAGGCGCTACGAGATAAGTACAACGGTTGTCTGTGTCGCTCGTGTTTAGAGAAAGCAGAAATCTTAATTCTCTCTTGAGCCTGGTTATTGTTTCGGTTCTCCTGTGCGTTTGATTAGTTCTGCGAATGCTTCATCGCGAGTGCTCTTGCCATCGAGATACGGCTTCCATGTTTCTTCTATTGGCTGCTTGAATTGCACCATGCCACGTTGCCAAACTCCGAACTTTTCGGCATAGGGCACATGGTCCGGAAGTACACGTCGAATCGCCTCTCCTGCAGTAAAGAAAATCAGTGCGTGCGACAGACCTCTCGGCACCAATCTATTATTCAACCGCGCCTGTGTGCGTAATGCATCGAAGACCTGATCGTCCCACTGGTGCATGCCTTCGTGAAAGATAGTTTCCAGGCCATACTCACCCAGATTTCCTTCACTCAGACTCGAAAGAACGAGCAAGTCACCTTGCGTTGAGTAGGCGCCGGCCCAGTTGGAGTATGCGGAGACGTGTACTGAGTATCCGGCTTCCGGCCAGGTAAACTGATAAGCATTCGTGATAAAACGCAGGACGGTTGGTCCATGCTTGTCCACGTACTGTTGAATTGACGATCGCCAAGCTCGATTTGCACTCTGGTGCGCAGGCCACCACGCTTTGCGATATATTGGCGCGGCACGTTGAAGAATCGCAGCGGTCTCGGGATCAATCCCGGCACCGGCCAGCGAACGCGCCTCGCCGGCTTGCGACAAAGCTTTTGTGATGCCCGGCAAAGGATCGTCAAAGACGAGATCCTTCTTACTAAGAGTTGCCGCATAAGCGGAAACCGCTTCTCTCCAAACGTTGCGCTCTGCCTGAGTCAGAGCTGCCAACCCCTTGTCCTGCTCCGCCGGGGCTCCCACAACCGCCCCGCGCGAGGCATCGGCAGTTTTGTTTTGTGCCCGACCAAGCACGTAGAGAAAGTGGTGCAGGTTCAACCAGAACTCATCAGTGTGAAAAATAAAAATTGCATTACCGGGTTTGGTACTGTTCTGCGAGGTTTCCTTTGACGAAGGTAATGGCTGTTGCGCCGAGACAACAGTACACATGGCGAGACCGATAATAAGAAATCCAAATCTCAATATTTGCATGGTTCGATTATCGCGTTGATCGTGCTCTTTGCGAAAGGAAGCGCAGTGGAAAGCGGAGGCTCAGAGTTCCGACTTTAGGCTGCTGTTCGGCAGCAAGCTACGCTGGAACTGATCTTGTCCAAACTCAGGTAAGGCTTCTACGCTGCGGCTTCGCCACCGGATGTGCGAGGCTATGCCTCGCCGTTCAGGTTCACCTAAGGTTTGGCTCTGCTCTTGGTCCGGCCTCTGGCCCATAACACTTGGACCAAGCCCAACAACATTTGTTCCATCGCAATTACGATTGCGTCTCGTGAGATGAGGCGCTCAACTAGCTTGATCTCGGAAGGACAGGGGAACAGCGCGCCTAGATCTGAGAAACCTAATCTGGAAACCATAATTCAGTTCTCTACTCCATCGTGAAACCATAAATGTAATTTCTCAACCTCTGACACTATATTCAACCGTCGGCCAGCCCTCTGCAGACCTGTCAGTGTAGGGACCCGAATAGCCTATTACCTCAAACAATAATCGCAATAATGCCATGTAAGTAAGGTCACATAGCCCGGACAACTCCTCCAACAGATCACTGATCTGTTGGCCGTGTGCCATGCGATGACGTATTCGATTCCATGCCGTGCGTTGTTGTTCAGTAACCACGCCCTTTAGTACAAGCTGATTAAGTGCCTCACGCTTATTCTGGCGGCGCCACTGCTTAATTGCATTCACTATCCTTTGTTTGATGGCGGGCTCTCCCGTCCACTTTTCGATGTGCTTGGTTGCTTCATCCAGATTGTTAAGGAAAGCCTGGTCTGGATGCCCCAGACTTTGGAAGCATTGTTCGAGGACGGTCTCGATTGATACCGGAATCCATAAGGCCTCAGAATCCAAAGAAAGCGCGCTCGCGCGCAGGTTGCGATAGACGGCCACCGAGAGCGGGTGGTAACGGTACTTCGCGTAAGGCAAGATGTGCTCTAAATACCGAGTTAACATTTCCCCCAAATGGATCGCTGGCTGACCGTGATCTGGTTCAAGGGGTGGGCGGTGGTGCAGGTTCAACCAAAATTCATCGGTGTGAAAAATAAAAATCGAGTTGCTTGGTTTGTTTTGAACAGCGTCACGTGGCGGCTTCTGTTATGCGTAGACAACAGCGCACGTGGAGAGAATAGTGGCGAGAAGTGCATGTTTTAATACTTGCATTAGCCCGATTATCGGGTAGATCGTGTGCGCTGCAAAGCGTGTGTTAATTGCACGATATATATTGAGTGTGTAGACTATTGTGCAAGGAGTCGCACATGGCCACAAACCTTGCAATTGATCCGGATTTACTAGATCGCGCTTTGGAAATCAGCGGCGAGAGAACCAAGAAAGCAGCGGTTACGAAAGCCCTTCAAGAATTCATCGCACGGCGAGAACAACGACGCGTACTCGACCTGATGGGGAAACTCGAGTGGGATCAGTCATTTGATTACAAGGCGGAGCGCTCTCGAAAGTGACACTTCTTGTCGATACAAGTGTATGGTCTCTAGCTCTAAGACGCGACGTTAAAGCAACTGAACCGGAAGTTAATGCACTGAAAGGAGCTCTTGCGGGCTCGGATGTGGTCGTAACTACCGGACTAGTCCTCCAAGAGCTTCTTCAGGGGTTCGCCGGCCCAAAGTCTCGAACGCAGATCATCGAAAGCTTTGCATCGTTGCCGCTGATTCAGCCTGACCGCGAAGATCATGTCGCGGCCGCAGACCTTCGCAACACCTGTCGAAAGGCGGAGTGCAAGTAGGCACAGTTGACGCCTTAATTGCACAACTGTGCATCAGGCACGACCTCACTTTATTGAGTACTGACAAAGACTTTGCTCATGCGGCACAACACTGCAGGCTAAAACTTTGGTCGAATAGAACGGCCAAGCAACGCCGATAAACTCCGATAAGAACTACGAAACGCGCACACCTGCGATTGCGCTGCTGACCTGTTCCTTAGAGTGACGGGAGTGTCGTGACGGGGGCGACTCCAGCCCTTGCCTTTCCCACGTCATCGCTCTATCATCTTGCGCACCCAGAACAGACCTCCCAGAGTTTTCCTCCCAGTTCGTCTTGTACCCCAGATAAGTTTTTAACGGACCCGAATAGTCTTCATTGATCCAGTCACGCGATCTGGATCTCTCGATGCCCAGCAGCGGACGCTCCCACTCACAGCAACTGTTCTTAACTGGAGGTCATATGAAGAAAACACTTGCTCTATTTGCGCTGGTAGCCGTGTCGGTGGCTGTGGTGGTCCTTACCACAGTTCACGGCCAGAATCCTAACAGCAATTCATCCAAATTCCGTCGCATGCGCGCGGATAAACGTATCGCCAACCAATACGTCGTGGTGCTCAAAGACGATGTCAACGACGTCGATTCTGAAGCCATTCGCCTCGCGCGCGATTTTGGCGGCGACCGCAATGGCGGCCACACCTATCATCGCGCTCTCAAAGGTTTCTCCGTTCGCATGTCTGAACAACAAGCCGCCAGACTGGCAAACGACCCGCGCGTCGAGTTTGTCGAAGAGGATGGCGTCGTCAGTTTGGGAACAACTCAGACAGGCGCAACGTGGGGACTCGATCGCATCGATCAGGTAAATCTACCGCTCGATGGAAACTACAACTACAACGCTACCGGCAGCGGCGTAAAAGCTTACATCATCGATACCGGCATCCGCGCGACGCACACTCAAATCGCAGGCCGCGTGATTTCCGGTTTCACAGCTATCAGTGACGGTCTCGGAACTAACGACGGCAATGGACACGGCACTCACGTCTCAGGCACGGTTGGTGGTTCAACTTACGGTGTCGCGAAGAACGTGACGCTCGTTGCGGTTCGCGTGCTCGATTCCAGTGGCAGCGGAACCAATTCCGGCGTTATAGCCGGCGTGGATTTCGTTACGTCGGATCATCAGGCGGGCCAACCGGCAGTGGCCAACATGAGTTTGGGTGGCGGCATTTCATCGGCGCTGGATACCGCGGTCACCAATTCCATCAACGATGGAGTGACGTATGCGATTGCAGCCGGAAATGAGACGCAGGATGCCTGCAACACGTCTCCAGCTCGCGTGGCAAGCGCGATTACGGTCGGTTCCACGACGACGACTGATGCACGCTCTTCGTTCTCAAACTTTGGTACCTGCCTCGACATCTTCGCTCCGGGCAGCAACATTACGTCGTCGTGGAATACAAGCGACACGGCGACCAACACTATCTCAGGTACTTCGATGGCGACACCGCACGTCACGGGCGTCGCGGCGTTGTTCCTTGAGACAAATCCGACTGCATCGCCGGCGACAGTCGCTGCGGCAATCATTAATGGCTCTACTCCGAACAAGGTGACGGGCGCGGGAACGGGATCGCCAAACCGGTTGCTCTTCTCGTTACTGACGGGCGCTCCGCCGCCACCACCGCCACCGCCGGGAACGGAGCTATTGGCGAACCGAGGATTCGAGTCCGGCAATGTCACGTGGGTGGCGACTTCCGGCGTGATTACCAACTCGACAGGACAGACGCCTCGATCCGGCTCATTTTACGCATGGCTTGACGGCTATGGCGTGTCACATACCGACTCGCTTTTCCAGGACGTAGCAGTACCATCAAGTGCGACGACCGTGACGTTGAGTTTCTGGCTCAAGATCACAACAGCTGAGACGACAACGACAACGGCGTTCGATACGTTGAGAGTGCAGATTCGCAATTCCAGCAACACGGTGCTCTCGACTCTTGCGACGTATTCAAACTTGAACAAGACGACTGGCTACGTGCAGAAGACTTTCGATCTGACTGCGTTCAAAGGACAGACGATTCGAATTTACTTCCTGGGCGTGGAAGACTCGTCGTTGCAGACGTCGTTTGTGATAGACGACACCTCCTGCACGACTCAATAAAGGCGGGCGAAGTAAGCGGCAGCATAAAGCCTGGAGGCTTGTGCTCCAGGCTTTATGCTGTCACCTCACAATCACAATTCGCATCCGGGATGACCGCAGCTACATGCGATTTCAACGTCGGCTGCCTTCGCTGCATTCTCGCAATAGACGCCGCAATAGTCAGTGTCGGACGTTGCTGCACATTGGCAGGGTCCGTGGTCGCATTTTTCTCTATCTTGTGCCTGATTCATTCCTTTTCTCCTCTTGATTAATAAAATAGCTTCTGACTTGTAACACGCGTCTGTACTCTGCGCTGTCGTTTAGACAAGTAGGACTTTCTGATCAAACGCAGTTTGCGGACGCTGTGGTTTGTGTGTGGCAGGGTTGAGTTTTCAAGGACTACGTAATGGAGCGCCGGCTCGCGTTCCGCTAACAGGAAAACGATCTTCTCGCCCGTGAAATACTGTTGCTTGAAACCTGCTTCCGCGCCGTGGAAGTATTCGATCGCGTCGCCTTTCTTGAACTTTCCTTTGAACGACTCGAGCACCACGCCGTTGATCTTCCAGTTCTCATAGCCGCCGATACGGTTTGTTATTTCTGCTTGCTCGATACGAATGTGAGCAACGACAGAAACGGCTTTGTAATCGCTTCTGAGATAGCTAAGCGGAGGCCACTCGTCGTCCTGAGCGGATGCCCAAGCGGGCAGGACGAGCAGAAGGATGCAGATTTTGAATAGTTGTTTCACTGTTCTGCGATGACAATAGCCGTGCTATTGAGCTGAAAAGCTCTTACACTCTACTTCATATCAACACTGGGGAGGAATCAAATGTCGCAGCATTCAGCTCAAATGCCGGTGCGGACCCTGGGCCGCACCGGAGTACAAGTCTCTTTGATCGGTCTCGGCGGTTGGCACCTGGGTTTCAAACACCTTGACGAGCAACTGGCCGTGCGCATCATCCGCACCGCAATCGACAACGGCATCAACTTCATGGACAACTGCTGGGACTATAACGAAGGCGCCAGCGAGATTCGCATGGGCAAAGCGCTCCAGGACGGCTATCGCGATCGCGTCTTTCTGATGACCAAGATCGACGGCCGCACAAAGCAGGACGCAGCCAAACAACTCAATGAATCACTCCGGCGCTTACAAGTCGATCATATCGACCTGGTCCAACATCACGAGATTCTTCGCTATGAAGATCCGCACCGCATCTTCGACGATGAAGGCGCGAACGCCGCGTTAATCGAAGCGCGCGACGCCGGAAAGCTTCGTTTCATCGGTTTCACTGGTCACAAAGATCCACACATCCACCTGCACACGCTCGAGGTCGCGAAGGAGAACGGCTTTGAGTTTGATACCGTGCAGATGCCGCTCAACGTGATGGATGCACATTACCGCAGTTTCGAAAAACTGGTCCTGCCCGAGCTCGTCAAGCAAAACATCGGCGTACTCGGCATGAAGGCTCTCGCAAACGGAACCATTCTCGAGTCCAAAGCTGTTTCCGCGATCGAGTGTCTACAGTACGCGATGAACCTACCCACTTCCGTAGTCATCACCGGCTGCGAAAGCATGGAAGATCTGGAACAAGCCCTGACCGCTGCGCGCACGTTCAAACCGATGACCGACGAAGAAGTAAAAACTCTGCTGAGCAAAACAGCCCAACCCGCCGCTCGCGGCGAGTACGAGCTCTTCAAGACAACTTCAATCTACGACGGCACCGCCTCCCATCCCGAGTGGCTCGGTGAAGAACCGCCGAAAGTTCAGCGCGTCATGCAAACTAATTGAGTCTTCAGGCAAACGTTAAGGGCGACGCTTTGGCTCCTGGTCTTTGAACAATCCGGAAATAATTATTTACTTCGCATCCAAATTCCCGTATAAGTCTCCGCATCCTCCCGACGCCCAAATCCGTTTCTCAGGAGCCCTCAATGCGTCTACTTAAATCAATCTCGAACGTACGTGTGATCGCTGTCGCTGCTTGTCTTGCAGCTGGCATTGCCTACTCGTCACATACACCTCGAATAGCCTATGCATGCGAGGAGTCTGGTTGTTGCAGTTGCAGTGCCGGCGGCTCGACGTATTCAGGCGGAGCGTGTAACGGCACTTCTGAATGCCGGTGCATGTATCAAGGAACTGAATGTACCGGTTGTGAGTGGGTTAATAACAGCGTGAACTGTAAGCCCTTGATCGAATAGGCTCGTTCTCGTTGCACTTCAAACGTGTGTGACCTTTCTGCGGCGACGCAGATACAACTTATACTGCAAGAAAACGGAGAGAACCGATGACTGATGTCGTTTCTGGTCCGCCTAACGAAACTCCGCGCACAAAACGCCCCGATCTATTTCTGCTGCTGCTCTTACTGGCATCGCTTGCACTCAATGTGTATTTGGGTTGGAAGGTGAAAAAGGGCAACGCAGGTCCCGAACCTCCGCAGAAGGTCGCTCTCGGAACCAAGGTCGAACCCATAACAGCTTCGAGCCTCGATGGAGTAGTGCAGACGATCTCTTACCAGGACACTAACAAGCCCACCGTGCTTTACGTTTTGTCACCGGATTGCATTTGGTGCGAACGCAACCGTGAGAACATTGCCAAGCTAGGCGAACTGGGAGACCGTTTTCGCTTTGTCGGATTATCGCTGACTGACAAAGGGCTGAAGGAGTATGTGGAGAAACAGCACTTCAAGTTTCCGATCTATACGCGGGTGGCGGCGGAAGCGATGACCTCTCTCGGCCTGGGAACTACTCCGCAAACGATCGTCATCTCACCTGAGGGTCGGGTGCTCAAGAATTGGACCGGAGCCTACACCGAGCGCACGCGCGGTGAAGTCGAAGAGTTTTTCCAAACCCGACTTCCAGGAGTGGTCTCCAACTAACGTGTGAGTTTTCGCAACGCGATCCACCTTCCTGGCGTTAAACTTGATGCTGCTATGACTGCGTCAACGCTTCGATTCCTGGCTGGTGTTTGCGTGTCGTTGCTGACCGCACAGTCCCTCATCGCGCAAACCGCTAAACCTTCACTTTGCAGCCGCGAAAACGCCGTCGAGACTATCCGCCAGCAAATCGATCTCACGAAAACCTTCGATAACAACGTACGGCGCATCACGGTGCTCACCCGCGCGGCGGATCTGCTCTGGCCTCTCCAGCCAAACAATGCTCGTACGACTTTTAGTGATGCGTTTGAGCTGGCAGTGCAGCAGGAAAAGGAAAAATTAGGGCAGTCGTCAGGGCTGCTCATGGAAACACCCGATCAGCGTTTTGTGGTGCTCCGTGCCATCGCCAAACGTGACGCGGCACTGGCGAAGAAGCTGATGGCACAGATCGTCAAAGCCGATCTTCCGACTCGACCAACTCCGGACTCCACAAGTGATGTATTGATTGCGCAGCGGCTTCTGACGACAGCGTCGCAGATGCTCACGGTGGACCAAGCTACAGCGTTGGAATTTGCCCGCGCCAGCCTGCGATACCCTGCGAGCTATATCCTGGCCAGGTTCTTGTATGAACTCGCCGCCATAAACCAGCCGGCGGCAGACTCCTTTTACGAACAAGCACTCATGGTTTATGGCGACCGCCCGATGCGAGAGTTCCTCTACCTGGCAACTTATCCATTTGCATTTCGTTCGAGCGGCGATACTCCGGTGTTTGGTTTTTATAACGATGTAGTCCCCGCAAGTTTCAAACCCAACAGCTCCTTACAACGACATTTTGTCCAAACGTTGCTGCGACGATCACATCAGGCGCTGGAAGTGCCGTTGGACCAGGGAGACAACTTCAACGACTTTCCGGGTACCGGGCACATTGCACAGGTATTGTTACGCGTCGAGCCGGAAGTGAGCACAGCGTTGCCGGACATGCTGCCGGAAGTGATCCAGGCGCGCGAAAAGCTCCTCGTTTCGCTGCCACTCGAAACCCAGGGAAAACTCCGTCCGCCGGAGAGCAGTGCGACTCCGGCGCCATCCAGGACTTTTGACGAACAAATAGAGCAAGCGGAAAAGCTCTCGAATCCTGACAAACGCTACCAACTTATCGTCTCGGCGATTCTTTCCACGTCAAAGACAGAGGATCCGGAGGCTGTCTTGCGCGCTGTGGATAAAATCGATGACGCACAGGTTCGGAGCACATTAAAGGATTGGCTTTATTTCAACCGCGCCCAACAGGCCATCAAAGAAAAGCGAATGGAAGACGCGGAAACACTCACGTCGAAGATCGAGATGCTCGAGCCGCGCGCCTATCTCAGAACAGAGATCGCTAAGGAACTCCTCAGTGCAAGCGAAACACAATCTCAGGCACGAGAAGTTCTCGAGCAGGCGATAAGTGAAGCTAGCAAAGCACCGAAGAGTGTGGCCGCGATTCGTATGTTGTTCACCGCCTCGAACCTTTACCTGAAAACAGATCTCAATCGCTCTATCTCAGTTTTGACCACCGCGACTGAGACAGCCAATCAGGCAAATGAATTGGATTTTCAGTCTGGCGACCAGGCAATAACGAAGGAGATCAGAGGTAAAGGGTTCAGGCGCCTGGTTCGGTTCTACGTGCCTGGCCTCGATCCCGAAAGCGCTCTTCGCGAACTCGCCAAAGTCGACTTCGACGTCGCCCTATCTCAAGCGACCGCTTTCACCGACAAGTTTCAGCGAGCAATGACCACTCTCAGCGTAGTCGAGGTTTGCCTACAGAAGACGCTCGACACGTCCAAGTCGAAGTCGAAAAAGCTCTCATCCGATCACTGAGACCGCCGCACCACGATCAGATCCGCCGCCCTCAGAAATACAATTGCGTTCCGAGTCATTATAGTTGAACGCAGGGATCTTCTTACTCACTCTTAAAGGAGCAGTCATGGCCGATCAACTTCCCCCCACTCCCCGACCAAGCAAGTGGTCTGCTTTCAAGCGAACTGGAGCCAGTTTCATCGTAAAACTAGTCATCGTTGCCGCGGGTGTTGGGGCCTACTACGCACTCAACTCAATGGAACGGAGTAAGAGCAATTTTGACAAGACCAAATCCGCGCCCCTCGTGATTGTCGACGTACCTCAGAAAGAGAAATCTCGCGACATCATCGAACTCTCCGCCGCTGACGTAAAGAAGTTCTTCGACAATTACGAGGGCAAAGAAGACCTTGAGAAGCTGAAAGCCTATATAGATCGCCTGAAGTATCAGTCCCTGAAAAATAGCGATGAACTGCTCGATCGCATTAATCAAGAGGTTCTCAAAGACGAGGCTGCCGCCGAGCGTGCTTCGGAACAGCAACGCGATTTTCTCGAGAAGCAATTCGCGGCGAGGAAGGCCGCTTTGTTCGAAAAATGCCCGCTTCCGGAAGAATCAACGTTGCCCACCGTGGCGACAAATAACAAAGCGACGGCGAAGCCGCCGGTGATAAAACCATGTCCTCAAACTCCCCGGCCCACCTGTGCTGACATCGAGAATCAATACTCATGTTGGCGAACCAACTATGCCGCGCAAAAAGGGCAGCTCGAAGTTAAAGATTCCGAAGTCAGGAAAAATCGTGAAAAACAAATCAAAGCGTTTTATGAGCACGTAAGGCCTAAGCTTATCGCTAGAGTCGAAGATGAAAAGAAAGCGCGACAGGCAAAGTCGTTCGCATTTCTATTCCCGAAAGACGTCCTCGACGATGGTAACGGCATCCACGTGATCTTCAGCATCTTTTGGTTGACGTGTATGGTGATTCTCGTCTTCGGGGTGCTCTACGTAATTCTCTTGCTGCTCAGACCGGTGCCTCCCTTTGCAAGCGGAAGCCAGGCCCTTTCAGAACGGGCCAAAGACTTCCTGGCACGCCGCTCAGCCACTCCGCAACTGGCCAGAACATTGATTGCAACTACCGCGGCACTCGGAATCGGGTCCGCCGTCGCAGTGGCGGGCGGAATGAACATGCCAGGCAGCGCAGGAAGGACCAATCTGGAATCGGCGCAAGTGAGTTATAACACTGGAGACACCAGCAACCGGATCGTACAAACTTCGAAGCCCCCGGTAATAAACGTGACGGTTCCGCCAACTACTCCCGTCCTCGTTCCATACCCGGATAACTCGCGGATCGATGGTTTCGCGCGGGAACTTGGGCAATTTGGCGGAAACGTTGACACACTGACTCAGAATCTCAACACACTCAAATCACAGGTCGACTCAACCCTGCAGGGAATTGATTCCGCCATGGATCAGAAAGTGCGACCACTCGGCGTGCGGCTGGATTCCGTTGGCGATGGACTGGCAGACACTCGTGACGATCTGGCCTACACGAAAGCAGAGGTGCAGGCACTAAAAGATCAAGCCACTACTTTAAGAGTTGAGTTCTTAACGAGAATCGATGGCCTGAATACGTCGGTTAAGGATCTCAGGAACGACTATTTCAGTCAGTCGCGCACACCTGGTAATCGCAACTTCGTCGCGAAAATTTTTAAGCCGGGCAGTGAGCGATATTTGGTGACGAACCAATCCATTCTGGCCTTGACACACCTGATGTGTACCAAAGCCAGGAAAGATCCGAATCCACAAGCTACAACGGACCAGCCGGCTGCTTCTTGTACGTGGGACTCAGAATGTGATTGCAAAGGAAACTCCTTGCTTAAAAAACTTCAAGACATGGTGGTCGCGGGCGCCGCACCAATGACGGAGGCTCAATTATCCAGTGCGTTGAGCACAGACGCCGCCTGGAAAGTATGGAAAGGCGTTATTCTGAGATACACCAGAGTAATTTGATAACACGCAAGCGCTGGAAGGAAGGTGAGGACTATGAGTTCGGCAAATCAAAATAAATTGATAAAGCCCCAGTGGTTCAAACCAATTGGGCAATTCCTGGAAATATTTAGCGTGCTTGTTCTAACGTCTCTGATCGGCCTCTTCTGGTCGCCGACCGGCTCCTGGCGAACCTTTGCTGCAGTCGCGATAATAATAGTTGGACTTGCTTCACTTGGGTTGGCAATTGTCTGCTCATACAAGGCTGCCGAAGAGGATGCATTGAAGAGCACACGAGCTCAACAAGATGCCAACGTAAAGATGCACATGATTTCGCGTGCTCGCCTGGCGGTCTTGAAAGACATGGGTGTGCCTGTGAGTGTGCGGTTGTTTTTGGAGACCCTCATTTCCGAGCCCAAATTAGGAAAGAAGGTGAATGACGTTTCCGGCGACCTGGCAATGTTGATTAGCGGCGGCGAGCTGCTGACGGTACTGACCGAGGGACTGGGGCCGGAAATCGTCAAAAAATTCAAAGCTAGCGTTTTAGAACATACCTTGTGGGTCGAGGAACAGACGCCGGCCGATACTACTAAGCCGGATGCGCCGCAAGCTCCGGCCACAGTGCCATCGAACAACGCACAACCCTCGCAACTAGCGACGGGCACTGCCGGTGCCGCTTAAGTTATCTATTGAGACCGCAGCACGAGGATCGGATCGACGCGCATCGCGCGTTGTGCGGGAACCAGGCACGCGAGCAGTGCCACCAGGCCCAGCAGGAATACGATCATTATGAACGTGGGCGGGTCGGTTGGGGTGACGCCGAAGAGCATGTGCTCGATGAAGCGCGTCAGGCCAAACGACGCCAGCACGCCAATCGCCACGCCCACACTAACCAGCACCAACCCGCGTCCCAGGATCAGTTTGAGAATCGATCCGGGTTGCGCGCCGAGCGCCATCCGGATTCCGATCTCGCGCGTGTGCTGCGCCACCGTGTAGCTCATGACGCCGTAAACACCAATTAGCGCCAGCAACAATGACACGCCAGCTAGGACACTCAACAACGTCGTGTTGAGACTCTTGTCGCGCACGGTGTTCTCGATCACGAGATTCATCGTTTGCACGGCATAGATCGGTTGACCCGGATCGACGGCCTGCACTTCTCGGCGCACGGCGGCAGCGATACTGCTGCTATCAATCGTCGAGCGCACCAGCAGACGCAGGTTCCAACGCATGTCGGGCCAGACATTCTTCAGCGTGTACGGCGCGTACATTTCCGAAACGGGCTGACTCAACAGGCCGTAGTTTTTGACGTTGCCGACGACGCCGATGACAGTCGCTGGAGTCTCATCTCCAACACGCTTTCCGAGCGGATCTTCTCCCGGCCAGATTTGTTTAGCCATCGCTTCGTTGATGACGACGACAGGCTGCTTGTCGTCACCCTCTTGCTTGTTGAAGACGCGCCCACGCAGCAATGGAATGCCGGCGGTCTGAAAGTACTCGTTATTGACGACGCGATACTCAACCAACGGCGATTCGTTCGGCGGATACGTCTTGCCCTCGACGGAAACGTTGCCGTTGTAACCCTGCTCCTCGATCGGAAGATGCGAAATGAGTCCCACGGATTGCACGCCCGGCAAGCTGCTCACGCGCTCGAGCACCTGCTGGTGGAAACGGATCGCAGATTCGACGTCCTTGTATTTGTCACGCGGCAAAGAGAGTTTCGCAGTGAGCAGGTTCTGTGGTGACAGTCCGGGCTCGATTTGGCGTATACGAAGAACACTGCGGATCATCAGGCCGGCGCCGATAAGTAGAACGACCGCAGCAGCGACTTCGATAACGACGAGGAGTTGGCGCAGCCATCCGCCAACCATGCTGTCGGAAGCCGTGTTGCCGCCTTCCTTCAACGTTTTTTGCACGTCGGTTTTCCCGGCTTGCAGCGAGGGAATCAGTCCAAAGACGATGCTCGTCAGGATCGACACACCCAGCGTGAAGAGAAGCACGCGCGCGTCGATTCGTATCTCCTGCGAGCGAGGCAGAAACGGAAAAGCGATTTTGCCGAGCACGCCCATGCTCCACCACGCCAACGCCACGCCCAATGCTGCACCGATCACCGACAGCAAAAGACCTTCGGCAAGAAACTGTTGAATCAACCTACCGCGACCCGCGCCGAGTGCGACGCGAATGCTGATCTCCCGACGACGCACGGTCGCGCGAGCGAGCAAAAGATTCGCCACGTTAGTGCAAGCGATCAGGAGCACGAAGCCAACCGCAACCATCATCATCAGTAGCGGCGACCGCACGCTGGAAACCCACAGCTCCTCGATCTGCGTGAGCCGTATGCCGCGCCCGTTTTTGTACTGCGCTTCCAGACGCTGCGCGATTGTGTTCATCTGCTCGCGTGCCTGCGCGAGTGTCACGTCTGACTTGAGCCGTCCGATCACGAGATACTTATGATCCTCGCGAGTGATGCGGTCCTTTTCAGGAAATACCAGCGGCGACCACATCTGCACAGTGCGATACAAAGACGAAAGTTCGGGCGGCATCACGCCGACGACTGTGTACTGGTGTCCGTTCACAGGAATCGTTTGGTTGACGATGTTCGGATTCGCAGCGAAGTTGCGGCGCCAGAGGTCGTTACCGATTACGACGACGTGTTCGTGACCGGCAACATCCTCGCCCGGAAGAAAGGCGCGACCGAGAGCCGGCTTCACTCCAAGCACGTCGAAATAGTTGGTGCTGACGTTTATGCCGGGGATGCGTTGGGGAGTGTCACCGCCTTCGAGATTGAAACTTGTGAACAGGTACACAGAGATGCCTGCGAAGACCGTGTTCTGACTTTTCCAGTCTTCGAGAGTGGGCACCGACACCGAACCGTAGCCATTGGGGAAGGTTTCGGAAAGGTCGACGAGCTGCTGTGATTCGGGGAACGGGAGCGGTTTCAGGAGCACGGCGTTCACGGCGGAGAAGATCGCGGTGTTCGCGCCGATGCCGAGTGCGAGCGTGAGCGCGGCCACGAGAGTAAAGCCGGGACGCTTCATCATCATTCGAATTCCATAGCGCAAGTCCTGGATGAAATTTCGCATGCGTTTGCCCCTTTTTAGCCACAAAAAGGCACAAAAAACACAAAATGATTAAGAACCAGAATTTGAAGAAATCAAACTCATCTGTGCTTTCTCTTTTGTGTCTTTTGTGCCTTTTTGTGGCTCTATTTCACCTTCATCACTACGAACGTCAGATCGTCGTAAAGCGACATCCCTGCGCACCACTCTTTGACACTTCGCGCCACCACGTCGCGAATCTGATCCGCCGACAACGTCGCGATCGACTTCAACGTGTCCATTATTCTGTTCGCGCCAAACTCTTCACCATCCACGTTCAGCGCTTCGCTAAGACCGTCCGTGTAAAGAAACAGCAGATCGTCTGGCTTCAACTGCACCGTCTCTTGTTCGTAAGCGGCGTGCTCGAACGCCCCCGCGACCAGACCGCCGGAAGTCAGCAAGCGAAACTCGGAATTAGCGTCAGCGCAAAGATAAAGCGGTGGATTGTGACCCGCGTTCACATACGTCAAACGCTGCGTCGCCGGATCAAACGTAGCGTAAAAGAAAGTGACATAGTGTTCGCCATTTGTTGAATTGAATAGCAGGCGGTTCAGCTTACCCACGATCGACGACAGGTCGTAATTCGCCGGCGTACCGTTTCTTGCCGTCAGGCTGCGCAAGGTCGCTTGCACCGTCGACATCAATAGCGCCGCAGGCATTCCCTTCCCCGCCACGTCGGCGATGGCCACGCCAAGCTGGCTGTTATCGAAACTGATGAAGTCGTAGTAATCGCCGCCGACGCCACGCGCCGGTTCACAAAATCCAGCGATCTCCATCCCGGCACTCTTCGGAGCCTGCGACGGCAGCAGACGTTGTTGCACCTCCGCGGCGAGTGCGAGCTCGCGCCGCATACGTTCCTGGGCCACCATGCGTTCGGTCAAACGCGCGTTATCGATAATCAAAGCGAGCTGACCGGCAACCGACATCAAGAGCTCGCGATCCGCAACGGAGTATTGAAACCCGCCGCGCCGCGGACCAAACGAGAGTATTCCCACGAGCTCATTCTTCTGTTTTATCTGGACCAGGATGGTCGACTTGATCGTGCGCAGAACTTCGTGCTCATTCGCACGCTCCTCACGTAACGAAGGCAAAACCGAATTGAGCGCTTGCGACCACGTCTCGATTTCCTGCGGTTCGATCACCAGCGGCGTCGAAAGATTCATCAGGCGTCGCACCACAAACGCGCGCTTAGTCAACTGCAAACGCTTGCCGCCAAAATCAGTCTGGGCAGGACGTCCCTGAACCGCTAATACGCGCAGGTTGAGATTTCCGCTGGCCTCGTCGCGCGTGAAGACGGCAGCGTTGGCGGCGTCGAGCGCGATACGGATTCGTTCGGCGAGATGCTGGTAAAGGTGATCGACGGTGGCGACGTGCTGTGAACCCGGCCCGAGGTCGAAAAAGATCTTGCGCTCGTCGTACGGCGCGGGCGCGTAATAACGCTCGATTTTAGGCAGGAGCCGGCGACGCGCGACGATGTGAATCACGATGAACGCGGTAATCAGAACAACGGAAACAACCGCGTCCATTCGCCGTCCGAAACCGTCGATGAACCTCAGCCGGCCGCCCGAGAAGACAAGGAAGTAAATCGCCGCAAACAGGAGAAATTCGACGGAGTAGTAGACGCGCCTGAGGGTGCAGTACGCCTTCGACTTGCGCCAAAGGCGACGCACTGCCTTTTTCTTCGGCAGATTGATGCGCGGCAAGATTCTCATCCGTCTTTAAGACACCACCAGGAGTCGTTATCTGACAGTATTCCACAATTTTTCGGATTGTGTTTAGCCACAAAAAGGCACATAAAGCACAAAAGGAGACGGTACCAAAATGAAATTTGCGAAGATGGTCTTTCTTATTGCCGGGATTTACGGATTGATCGTGCTCCTGCCCGGGTACTTTCTCGAAGCGCAGGTTGGACGTGACTATCCTCCGCCGATCACTCATCCGGAGTATTACTACGGCTTCATCGGTCTGGCAGTCGTTTGGCAGGTTCTTTTTCTGGTGCTGTCGCGAGACCCGGTGCGTTATCGCCCGATGATGATCCCGTCGATCCTGGAGAAGGCGGTCTTTTTCGTTCCGGCTGTCATTCTTTACTCGCAGCGGCGACTTCCGACGATTACGCTCGGCTTCGCGACGATCGACGCGGTGCTCGGAGTCCTGTTTTTCATCGCCTACGTGAAAACAAAGCAAGGTCCTGATGGGGTCAGTTTCTCGCGTTAACAGTTATGAGGGAATGTCCTACATGCCGGCAAGTGTTTGCGGATGGGAATCTGCGGTTTTGTCGATATGACGGCACGCCGTTGGTCAGCAAATCGGTACACTCGGATGAAGCTCTGACGATTAAATTTTCAACGGGAAAGCTGAAGCAGCCACAAAAGGGCACAAGAAACACAAAAGACGACCAGGTCAGTTTGGTCGAGTGACGATGGGGTTGAACTTCGCGTCGTCCAGTGGGATGTTCTGCTTTATCTCGTCGATCTTGCGGCCCCAGATTCGCCCCGGCATGGACCAGTGAATGAGAAATGGCTGTTTGATTCCGTCGACCTCGCGATAGTCCTCATAATCCATTTGCAGCGGCAGCTTACCTAACGGCGTGTCCGACTCCGTGTAACGGCGCACCAACAAACCCGTAGCCACGTCGAAGAAGAGTTTTTCCACTGGACCATTAACAGGCGTCGCCTGAATCACATACGCGTCAGCGTCGCGAACCGAAGCTCTACCAAGCACAGTCAGGTTCGAATACAACTCCTCGGTTTTGAGTTCTTTGTAGAAGACGGCATCGCGCTTGATTTGGACCAGAAGCTGCTCGGGTAACGGCGTCGCGCCTTCGCGACTATTGTGCGCCCAGGCTGCCGTGCCGTTGAAGCCACTGCTGAAGACGAGGTTTGGATAACTGGTTACAGTCAGGATTTTGTCAGGCGCCTTCTGATGAACCTCTTCAGGAACAAGCACGCCGTCGGCGCCGATGCGCGAACCTTTCGCAGTCCGGCTTGTTACTTTCTTCAGCGCTTCTTCACCACCTAGAGCTTGCACGTAGCGATCGAGGATCTGTTTCACTGACGGCGTCGCTGCGGGTGTCGGTGAGGATGCACTCGGCGCCCAAAGGTTCTGGCCCACGACAGGAACTGAAACCGGAATCGGTTTGCCGCGATGACAGGTGAAACAACTGACTGCGCCCTGCCCTTTGAAGCTGCCCTTGTTCAAATCAAATACCATCTGAATCATGCGACGGGCGGCCAGCTTCGCGGGCTTGTCATCGTTATCGAAGCTGCTCGGAACATGGCAATAATTACATCGCACGCCGAGCGAGCCGGAGATGAAAGCCATCGTCGGATCCAACTGCGTCGCCGGAAGACCTTTGAAGATCTGGATGTTCTTGAATCGCTGCTCTGCAGTCTGTTGTTGAGCGAGTGAGGTTGAGATGGCAACCGTGAGTAGTCCAACCACAATGGCACAAATACACAAAGACTTTATTTGGTGTCTCATCAAACTTTTCTCCCGTGCAGAGGATTGGACGGTTCCGCGTTCGGAACACGCATCACGAAATCGAGATACTCAACCTTCCCTCGCTCGTCTCGCTGAAAAGTAACTTCTCCATAGAACATCTTCACGAAGAACCGGCTCTCCGACGCCGGAAACAATTCAACTTTCTGTCCTACACATTCCATGGTGAGTCGCCCTGCTTCGTTGCGCACCAGGATTTCGAGATCCGGACGACTGTCGTCACGATATTGGCCCGCGAACTCGTCGTAGAGCCGAGGATCAACCGCAACGACGTCTTTGAGACATTTCTCGAGCGTCAGGTTCTCAAACTGAAGTTTGAACCCAAGCTTCTCGTTCAACGCGCGAATCGCTTCCTGCTCGGGCTTGTTGAAGGATTGGACGATTTGATAACCGTGTGAGCGCGCGTAATCGATCGCAGAGAGCTTGAGCGCCGTTGCCAATCCTCGCCGGCGATACTCACGCTTCACGCCAGTGAAACCTTGCGTTAGACCGTCAGGCACCGCCTCAAACAGACTGACATCCGAGACGCCAACGTACTCATCACCATGTTTCGCGATGAAGTAAGCATCCGGAAGCACGTACGGCATTTCCATCCACATTAACGCTTCGCGCGCGTTGTAGGCTGGCGGCACAAACGGTCCTCGCGCAGGATCGTCCTGACTAAGAAGCGTCGTGAGCTCGTAAAGCTTCTCAACGCAGCGTGGATCTCGCACACGCTCTTCCGCAAACGTCGAGATCGAAATACCTTCGCCTTCCAATCGCGTAACCAGCGACGACACATCGGCATCCGCGACGTTGAGACGCAAATCCAGCACGCGCGCAGTCTCGGCAAAGCCGCGACTCTCGAGCAGAGTCACGAGCTCAGTCTCAGACGCATACTGCCGGCACGACACGGTAATAGCTTGCGCTTCGCGCAAATCGTCCATGAGTCGATCGAGCAACAGATCGCCAACTCCGCGCTTGAGCCACTGCGGATCGCTCAAGAGCAGCAGACGGTATCGCGGCAAGTAAACAGTTTGCTCAACCGCGCCATACGCGATGATCTGTTTCGCCTCAGCGTTCTCGACGACATAATGCCTTCGGAAATAACGCGACTCGTCAAACTTCTGACGACGGTTCATCCACGACGCATGCCCCGGCGCGTCATCACCAGCGCGCGCGGACGCGATTGCGCTCACCGTGGGCCAATCGGGATCGTGAAACGGACGTAGTTTCGTATTCACGTTATTTGAGAAGCTCGCGTCACGCGAAGGACGCTGCTGCTGTAGATCGGTTTTGAACAAGTCGACCACGCTGCCTTTAAGTCGTTGACGCGCTGAGTAGAGCCGTTTGTTGACGGTTGAAACCGGCACTTCCAGAAACTCGCCGATGTCGGCCTGCGTGTATCCATTGACGTAAAAGAGTGTGGTCACGAGTCGTTCGTTTTCGGGCAGTGCATTTATTGCTCGCAGTACTTTCGCCAGCAGGTCGTGTCGTTCCGCTGAAGCGTGTGGTCCAGGATCTATCGTCGAGTCATTCACGCCTTCTTCGAGCGGCACGATTTGCAATCGTTTGCAACGCGTCAGGCGATTGCACTGAGTCAGGACGATGCGTTTGAACCAGCCTGGAAACGCCGCGGGTTCGCGGAGTTGTGCAAGCTTTTGCCACGCGACGACGAACGCTTCCTGCGCCGTATCCTGCGCGAGGTAGACGTCGCCCAGCACGGCAAACGCGCAACCGAATGCCATGTCTTGAAAGCGAATCACGATCTCGCCAAACGCCTCGCGTCGAGCCGCTAAAGGACTACTCGGATCCGCTGCCCGCAGGACAATCTGTTCGATTTCTTTCACGACCCACTACCAAGAGCCAAAATCAGCCACAAAGCTTCCCACAAAAGCTTAGCCACAGATAAACACGGATTCATACACGGATTCTATTTCAAAATCCGTGTATGAATCCGTGTTTATCTGTGGCTAAGCTTTCGCCGGGCTTGGCTGTGGCCGCATGATTCCGAGTTTGCGCATGCGGTGGTTGAGTGTCGTGCGGTTTATTCCCAGGCGCGCGGCAGCGCCTGTTGGACCACCGATTACCCACTTGGAATCGCCGAGAACTTTCAGAATGTGATCGCGCTCGACATGCTCCAGAGTGGCGCCGCCGTTGGCGTGGGTTGCAGTCTTCGGCTGCTGTTTCAATTCGCCGAGCGGTATCTCGAGCGTCGAACCTCGCGAAAGGATCACGGCGCGCTCGATGAGATTTTGCAGTTCGCGAATGTTACCCGGCCAGTGATACGCGACGAGCGCCGCCATCGTCTCCTTCGGCACACTCTCGATTGGTCTCCTCATCTGCTGCGCAAACTTGTTGGCGAAGAAGTGGACCAGCAGCGGAATGTCTTCAGGCCGTTTGCGCAACGGCGGCACGTTGATCGGGAAAACGTTTAGCCGGTAATAAAGGTCGCTGCGAAACTTCTTCTCTTCAACCATCTGGGCCAGATCCGCGTTCGTTGCAGCGACGACTCTCACGTCTACGCGCAGTGTGCGCGAGCTGCCGAGCCGTTCGAACTCCTGCTCCTGAAGCACGCGCAGCAGTTTGGACTGCAGATCGAGTGGAATGTCTTCGACTTCGTCGAGAAAGATCGTTCCCTGGTGCGCGAGCTCGAAGCGTCCGATGCGCCGATCGATGGCGCCCGTAAACGCGCCTTTCTCGTGACCGAATAATTCGCTCTCCAGAAGACCTGTCGGAATCGCGGCGCAATTCACCTTAACCAGCGTGCGCTCGCGGCGTTCGCTCAAGTTGTGAATGGCGCGCGCGATCAGCTCTTTGCCGGTGCCCGTCTCGCCGTAAATCAAAACTGTCGAACCGGTGGTCGCGACTGTCTGCACGTTCTGCAACGCACGCTTGAGAACCGAACTGCTGCCGACGATCTCTTCGAAGTTGTACTCGCTGCGAATCTCCTCTTCGAGATAGAGCTTCTCTTTCTCGAGTTTGTTTTTGAGCGTTTCGATTTCGTTGTACGAGAGCGAATTCTGGACTGCGATGGCGACCTGGTTAGCGACTTGCTCGAACAACTCCGCGTCGTCTTTCGAGAAGGCGTGCGGGCGCGAGCTCTTGATCGCGAGCACGCCCAACACTCGGTCTCGGAAAACGAGCGGCGAGGCACAACCTGACGCCATTCCCGAACAATTCGCCGGATCGTAATCGATCAACGTCGTCTTGCGCGTCGTGAATGCTTCGCCAACCGGATTTCCTTCGAACGGGATGATCTTGCCGTCGGCGCAGGGACTGTCGTGATCCGGAAAATCAAACGCGGCCACGCGCAGTTGGTTGAGCGACTCGTCGTAGAGCGTCAAGGCGGCGGCTTCGTGCGGCATTACCGTGCTCAACGAGCTGGAGATCGATTGCAGCAACTCACGAAGATTCAGATTCGAGACGAGCGTGTTGTTTACCTGCAAGAGCAGTTGCGAGCGGTCGCGTTCTCGCGCGAGCTGCTCGCGATAGAACTGAGCTTCAACGGCGACGGCGATTTGCGAAGTAACCAGTTGCGCGAACTTGAGATCGAACGTGTCGTAGGCACCGACTTCCTCGCTCCACAAGTTCAACGTTCCGAGTTTTTGATGAACCGTGCTCAGCGGCAGGCAACAGACGGACTTGATGTTCTCGTCGCGCAGGATCTGTGCCGTCGGAAAGCGCGTGTCCTGATCCAGATCGCGAATGATGATCGGCTGCTGATCGCGCCACACGCGACCATTAATCGATTCGTCGACAGCTACTTCAGTCGGCTTTTTGGTGGCCCAATCAGCCTCGGCGCAACCTTCGTAGAAATAACTCCGCATGACGCTTTTCTCTCCGTCGTGCAGCATTACGGCGAGATCGCGGAAGGGAAAAAGATTGCGCAAACGCAAGCAAATGTCGTGGAAAAGCTCTGATAAATCCCGGTGAGATGCGATCGCTTTCGAGAGCTCAAGCAGCGTCAGGTATTTCTGAGTTTGCACATCGACGCTGGAGAACGCGGCGTTGCCTTTCACTTGCTACCTCCACCGAACAGAATACTTGACTGACGGCCTACGAGCAAAGCACTCCTGTAGTTCGCATGCTTTCTCTGCGGCCCTCTGCGTATCTCTGCGTCCTCTGCGTTGAAATAGCCATTAACGCAGAGGACGCAGAGATACGCAGAGGATGGCAAGCAAATTGCACGTGGCTTCAGCGCATGGCTTATGAAGTAATCAGAATCACTTGTCACAATGAGTCCGCAATAACGCGCCTGGTGTTGGAAGGAAAGTTAGCGGGCGCGTGCGTGGATGAATTGGACAAGTGCTGGCAGGATGCACCCGGCAAGTGGTCCACGCTTCTGATTGACCTGACAAGTGTTAGCTTCATCGACGACCGCGGAAAGCAACTGCTGAAACAAATGCACGATCACGGAGCCACGCTCATTTCCACCAGCCTCATGAGCCGCTGCCTCATCGAAGAGATCGACGGTGACAACTCTAAATGACGATATGTCGTCACGTGACGAACTGTTGTCACATCACCCACGCACAACTACACAAATCTTCTAACACACGCAATGGCAAAGCTGTTGCTTATCATCGAAACAACAATTTGAGATGCACAGGCAGGCGCGGCCTGTGCGCGAAGGCAGGTGGACTCACGCCGATCAAGTGGGCAACGGCAACGAGTCCACCTGCTGCGGGGGAATCCGGAGAACAAGATGACGAAGATTCTGAGAAATCGAAAAGTAAGTATTTCTTTGATTGTAATTGCGGTGGCCGCACTAGCAGTGCTGCTTGCTTTGGCACGTTCGAGTAAACCCGCGCAAGCAGCGCCGCCGGTGCTCGAAGTCGGCGTGGTCCAGGTCGAACAAAAGAACGTTCCGATTTACAGCGAATGGATCGGGACCACCGAAGGCATGGTCAACGCCGAGTTGAAAGCGCAGGTGACAGGTTACCTGCTGCGACAGGATTACAAAGAAGGCTCGTTTGTGAAAAAGGGCCAACTCCTGTTCGAGATCGATCCGCGGCCTTTTCAAGCGGCTCTCGATCAAGCGAACGGCCAGGTCGCGCAATACCAGGGACAACTCGAGCAAGCCAACTCTCAAATCACGCAAGCTGAAGCGCAGTTGGCCCAGGCCAACAGTCAACTATCACAAGCACAGGCGCGTCTCGAACAGGCGCGCGCAAATCAAGTCAGGACTGAACTCGACGTGAAGAAGTACCAGCCACTGGCTGAACAGAAAGCCGTCACGCAACAGGATCTCGACAACGCTTTGCAGGCAAACACGGCCGCGAAGGCGCAGGTTGACGCGGAGAAAGCCGGCGTCGAAGCAGCGCGCGCGCAGATGGCCCACGCGGGTGCTGAGATCAAAACTGCACATGCCGGTGTCGCGACCGCGAAAGGACAACTCGAAAACGCCAAAGCCGCAGCGAAGACAGCGGCCTTAAACCTGAGCTTCACGAGAATCATTTCGCCGATCGATGGCATTGCCGGTATGGCCCAGGCGCAGGTTGGCGACCTGGTGAGCACGACAAGCAATCCGCTGACAACAGTCTCGACACTCGATCCGATCAAGGTCTACTTCACGCTCAGCGAACAAGACTACCTGCGCTATACGAAACCGTTTCTCGGCAGTGCCGAACATAGTCTGAATCACCTTGAGCTGGAGTTGATCCTCGCCGACGGCTCGACGTATCCCGAGAAAGGCACGTTCTACTTCGCCGATCGACAAGTTGATCCGAAGACGGGCGCGATTCGGATGGCTGGAGTTTTTCCGAATCCGAATAACGGTCTGCGGCCGGGGCAGTTTGGCCGTGTGCGAGCCGTCACGAGCACGCAAGAGGATGCGTTGATGGTGCCGCAGCGAGCTGTGTCGGAGTTGCAGGGTACTTATCAGGTCGCGGTTGTCGGCGCAGACAACAAGGTGAGCTTTCGTCCGGTGAAAGTCGGCGAAAAGAGCGGGTCGATGTGGGTGATCACTGATGGTCTCAAGCCCGGCGACGTGATCGTCGCGGAAGGGACGATCAAAGTCAGGCCAGGCATGGTGGTCAAAACAGTTCCATTTAACCGCGGATGACGCGGATAAAAATCCCATGATTTCCAGATTCTTTATCAATAGGCCGATCGTCGCGATCGTGATCGCGATCGTGACTGTCATCGGCGGTCTCATCGCGATGTCGGGTCTGCCGCTGGCGCTGTTTCCCGAAATTCTGCCGCCGCAGATCATCGTCTCCACCAACTACACCGGCGCCGATGCGATCACGATCGAGCAGTCAGTATCAACACCGATCGAGCAACAGATGAATGGCGTCGACAACATGCTCTACATGCAGTCGGTTAACGCCAACGACGGCAGCCAGCAGTTGATCGTGACTTTCGGCGTCGATACCGACGTCAACATCGATCAGGTCAACGTGCAGAACCGTTTGGCCCAGGCGCAGCCGAATCTTCCGACTGACGTAAACCAGTTTGGCTTGACGACGCGGAAGTCTACGGGCCTGCCGATGCTCGTCTTCTGTCTTTACTCGCCAAACAAAACTTACGATTCCCTCTTTCTCGCCAACTACGCAAACATCAACGTGAACGACGTGCTCTATCGCGTGCCTGGTGTTGGCGAAGTCAGGGTGTTTGGCTCCAGCGACTACGCCATGCGCATCTGGGTGAAGCCTGACGTGCTCGCGAAGCTGGGTTTGGGAGTTCCGGATCTGGCCAACGCCGTTCGCGAACAGAGCAACGTCAATCCTTCGGGCCGCGTGGGCGCCGCGCCTGCGCCTGAAGGCATGGAGAAGACTTACACCGTGCGCGCGAAGGGACGGCTCGAAACGCCGGAAGAGTTTGGTCACATCGTCGTGCGCGCAAACGCAGATGGTTCGGTGGTGCGCATGAGCGACGTCGCACGCATCGAGCTGGGCGCGCTCAATTACCAACAGAGTTCGCGCATGAACGGACAGCCGGGCGCGATCGTCGCTGTGTTTCAGTCGCCTGGTTCGAATGCGCTCGCAACTGCCGAGGGTCTGAAGAAGACGATGGCGGAGTTGAAGGAGCGCTTTCCCGCCGATCTCGACTACGCGGTCGTGTTCGATACGACGCTGCCGGTGAGCGAAGGCATCAAGGAAACGCTCACGACATTGCTCGAAGCGATGGTCCTCGTGATCGTCGTCGTATTTCTCTTCCTGCAAAACTGGCGCGCGACCTTGATACCCGTGATCGCTGTGCCGGTGTCGCTCATCGGAACGTTCGCGATATTCCCGCTGCTCGGTTTCTCAATCAACACGTTGTCGTTATTCGCATTTGTGCTAGCGATCGGATTGGTGGTTGACGACGCGATCATCGTTGTCGAAGCAGTCGAGCACCACATCGAGGAAGGAAAGTCTCCGCGCGAAGCGACGATACAGGCGATGAAAGAAGTCGGTGGGCCGGTCGTCGCGATCGCGTTGATCTTGTCGTCCGTGTTTCTGCCGGTGGCGTTCATGGGCGGTATTCAAGGACGGCTGAACAACCAGTTTGCGATGACTATCGCGATCTCGATGCTCATCTCTGCGTTCAATGCGTTGACGCTTTCGCCCGCGCTGGCAGCGTTGTTGTTGAAGCCGCGACAGAAGTCGCGTGGCATACTCGGTCGCTTCTTCGGCTGGTTCAATCGCGGCTTCGACAAAGTCATGCACGGCTATCTCAACTGGAGCCATGCACTGCTGCGCAAAGCCGTGATTGGCGCGGTGATCATTCTTGGGTTCACGCTCGGCGATGCCTTCATGGGTCGAACATTGCCGACGAGTTTTCTGCCCGAAGAAGACTACGGCTACGCCATGTTGCACGTTCAACTTCCTCCGGCTGCATCGCTCGAGCGCACTGATGAAGTGTTGAAAAAAGTGGAGAACGTTCTGGGCCATACCGAAGGCGTGCAGTATTACACCGGCATTGGCGGCTTTAGTTTGTTGAACCGGATTTCGGCGAGTTACCAGGGCTTCTTCTTCATGAGCTTCAAGCCGTGGGACGAACGCACGTCGCACGAGCTTCAGGCGCAAACGATTCTCGCGAAGATTAATGGCGCGCTCGCGACGCAGGTTCCCGAGGCAGTCGCTTTTGCTTTCATGCCGCCGTCGATTCCGGGTCTCGGCAGCGCCGGTGGTTTTTCGTTGTGGTTGCAGGATCGTAGTGGCGGATCGGTCGAGTTTCTCGATCAGAACCTGCAGGCGTTTCTCGCTGCCGCGCGCAAGCGTCCGGAGCTCGCGGGCGTGATGTCGCAGTTCTCTGCTGACGTGCCGCAGATCTATGCCGACGTCGATCGCGACAAAGTGTTGAAGCAGGGTGTGGCTATTGCCGATGTTTACCAGACGTTGCAGGCGTATCTCGGTGGGCTCTACTTGAATCAGTTCAATCGCTTCGGGCGGCAGTGGCGCGTGTTTCTACAGTCTGAGGGCGACATGCGACGCAGTGAAGCGGACATCGGCACTTACTACGTGCGCAACAACGAAGGCGAGATGGTGCCGTTGTCCGCGCTGGTGACGACGCGCAGGATCAGCGGGCCGGAATACACGAATCGATTCAATCTCTACCGCAGCGCGCAGGTGCTCGGCGCGGCGGCGCCTGGCTACAGCTCGGGCCAGGCGATGCACGCGCTCGAGGAAGTCGCGCACGAGACACTGCCGCGCGAGATTGGTTACGACTGGGCCGACCTTTCATACCAGGAGAAGCAGACTTCGGGCGCTGCGTTTAAAGCGTTGGCGTTGTCGCTCGTGTTTGTGTTTCTGATTCTCGCCGCGCTTTACGAGAGTTGGTCGCTTCCGTTTTCTGTTTTGTTGACTGTGCCGATTGCGTTGTTTGGGGCGTTCGTAGGTATTTGGTTGCGTGGTTTCGACCTCGGCGTGTACGCGCAGATCGGTTTGATTGTCGTGATCGGACTGGCGGCGAAGAACGCGATTCTCATTGTCGAGTTCGCGAAGATCGAATTTGAGAAGGGGCGAGGTCTTTTGGAGGCGGCGCTGGAAGGAGCGCGACTGCGACGGCGACCGTTGTTGATGACGTCGCTCGCGTTCATCGCGGGTTGTTTGCCGTTGTGGTTGTCGACCGGTTCCGGCGCTGCGGCGCGACAGATTTTGGGAACGGTGGTCATCGCGGGCATGTTGGCTGACACGCTGATCGCGAGTTTTCTGATCCCGGTGAGTTTCTACGTCGTCGAGAAGTTCTCGATGCGCTTCGGCCGGAGAAACGCGCCTGCGGAATTGGAGCCCGCGTCAGGAGATTGAGATGCGAAGATCGTTGGCACTTGTTCTATTGATAGCTATCTGGCTTCCGGTCAACGTCGCGGCGCAGGTCAAGACACCCGACACTTTTCGTGGTGCAGAGGTGACGGATCAGAATTCGATCGGCGACCTCAAATGGTTCGAGGTTTTCAAGGACCAGGAACTGCAGAATCTGATCCGCACCGCGATGGTCCAGAACTACGATCTGCGCACGGCAACCGCACGCATCGACGCCGCACGTGCCAATCTTGGTCTCGCGCGCTCCGATCAGTTTCCGCAGTTTGAGGCCAGCGCCGATCTCACCACCAACCGTTTTTCACAAAGCGGCCAACTGGCCGGCTCCGGCCAGGGCGGCGAACGACGCAGCTTCGGCAGCGTCCTGTTAAACCTGCTAACGTTCGAGGTCGACGTCTGGGGACGGCTGCGAAATCAAACTAAAGCCGCTCGCGCAGAGCTGCGCGCCACGGAAGAAGATCGCAAAGCAGTGATGACAACTGTCGTCGGCGACGTCGCGGCAGGTTACTTCAACCTGCTCGAGCTCGACAGTCAACTGGACATCGCCAAACGCACACTCGCAACACGCGAGAATTCACTGCGCCTGATCAAAGCACGCCAGCAAGGCGGTCTCGGGACGATGCTCGACGTACGCCAGGCAGAAGAGCTTGTCTACCAGGCGTCGCAAACCATTCCCGACACGGAACGCGCGATCGAGCAAAACGAAAACCAGATCAGTTTACTCCTCGGAAACAATCCCGGATCGATCGCTCGCGGAAAACCTCTGTCCCAACAGGAAGAGCTGCCCGCAGTGCCTGCCGGGCTGCCGTCTTCGCTACTCGAGCGCCGTCCGGACATCCGGGCCGCGGAAGAAAATCTCACGGCCCAACGCGCGCTCGTTTCAGCGGCGAAGGCGGCGTACTTCCCGCGCATTAGCTTGACTGGCCTGTTCGGATTTCAAAGCAACCAGCTCTCGAGTCTCTTCACTGGTCCAACTAGAGCCTGGACGTTCGTTCCGGAGCTCACGCAGCCGATCTTCACGGGCGGTCGTTTGAAGTCAAACGTGAAATTCGCGCGCGCGCAGCAGGAGTTTGCCCTCGTGGCTTATCAGCAGACGATTCAGAACGCTTTCCGCGAGATTTCGGACGCGCTGATCCAATATCGTAAAGTAAGAGAGATTCGCATTCAGCAGGAGCTGCTGGTAGCGACACTGCAAGACCGATCGCGACTGGCGTATCTGAGATACGAGGGCGGTGTTGACACTCTGCTCAACGCACTCGACGCCGATCGCGATCTGTTCGAAGCGGAGTTGAACTTAACGCAAACAAAACGTGACGAGCTGATTTCAGTGGTCCAGCTTTACAAAGCACTCGGCGGCGGATGGCAATAGCAAAGCAGAATTTTGTAAGCTCGTGTCAAAGGAGGCAATTATGGAAACCGATTTCGCCAACATTCAGGGAATGTTCAAGACCAATACCGACATCGTCAACAAAGCGATCGCCGACGTCGAGCCCGAACACTGGTTCAAAAATCCAGGGGATGATTCGAATCACCTGATGTGGATCATGGGACATCTGGTGGTCCATCGCGGGCACACACTGAAAACGCTCGGCGTTGATTGGGACAATCAATGGGCATCGCTCTTTGCGCGCGGCACCGACCGGCTCGCGGACGCGGAATATCCTTCGACCGATCAGATGCGAGCTGCATGGCAAGAAGTTTCGGCGCATTTGGCCACTGCTCTTCAGCAGCCGTCGGCGGACGTGCTGGCGAAGGACGCGCCCAAAGGTCCGCCGAGTTTCGACGGCAAGACCAGTGGCACGGTAGCATTCTTTGCCTTTCACGACACCTATCACGTCGGGCAGATCAGTTTTCTTCGAAAATGGCTCGGTTACGGCAAGACGATTGGCTGAAATATTTTCTACAGGCGTTGTCGATTTAGCGTTCGTCATGCGTCGTAAGGTTGAAAGCAGGATTTCAACCCAATAGGAGAAGCCATGAAATACTTATTGCTGATATACCACGACGAACAAAGCTGGGACGCGATTGGCGAGGCTGAGCGCCAGCAGATTTACCTCGAGTACAGAAAACTGCGCTCCGATTTGCAGTCGCGCGGCCAGTTTGTGAGCGGATCTCAGTTGCAACCGATTGCGACCGCGACGTCGGTACGCGTCCGTGACGGCAAAGAACTCGTCACCGACGGGCCGTTCGCCGAGACACACGAACAACTCGGCGGGTATTTTCTAATCGAAGCAAAGAACCTCGACGAAGCTACCAGCATCGCGGCTCGCATTCCATCTGCACGCACAGGAACGATCGAGGTTCGTCCACTCGTCGAGATGGCCGCCGAAGCACCCGCTTAAAGACACTAAGACACCAATTTGCATGCGGGCGTTGATTGTGCAACGCTCGCTGCATGCCAGACGCGCGCGCGATCCTCGAACAAGTCTTCCGTGAAGAGTACGGCAGAATCATCGCCACGCTGATTCGTATCTCCGGATCCTTCGATCTGGCGGAAGAAGCTTTGCAGGAAGCGTTCACGTCGGCGGCGTCGAAGTGGGAGAGTGAGGGGCCTCCTCAGAATCCCGGCGCATGGCTGACGACCGTTGCACACCGCAAGCTGCTCGACGCAGTTCGCCGCGACCGCACGCGCACTGACAAGCAATCGGAACTCGCGTACGAAGCGACTCGCTTGCAACCGTACGTTGAGCCTGAAGTGATCGAGGAACCGTTGGAGTATCCGGACGATCGGCTACGGTTAATCTTCAGTTGCTGCCATCCGTCGCTAAGTCGTGAAGCCCAGGTTGCGCTGACACTTCGCACGCTCGGCGGTCTCACCACGACTGAAATCGCGCACGCGTTTCTCCTACCTGAAGCAACGTTGGCCCAACGATTAGTGCGCGCGAAACAGAAAATACGCCTGGCCGGTATTCCTTATGAAGTTCCATCGTTAGAGATTATTGGCGATCGACTGGCTGCCGTACGCGCCGTCATCTATCTGATCTTCAACGAAGGCTATGCCGCAAGCGCGGGTCAAAGCTTGATTCGCAACGATCTGTGCGCCGAAGCCATTCGACTGGGACGCGTGCTTTGCGAGTTGCTGCCGGATGAGCCGGAGAACATGGGCCTGCTCGCGCTGATGCTTTTGCAGGATTCACGACGCGAGGCCCGCGTTAACGATCGAGGCGAGCTGGTGACGTTGGAGGAGCAGGATCGTTCGCGTTGGGATGCTGCAGAGATCGACGAGGGGATTCGCCTGGTCCAGGCAGCGCTTTCGTTGCGTCGCGTTGGTAGCTATCAACTACAAGCCGCGATCGCGGCCCTTCATGCTGAAGCGAAGACTGCGGCTGAGACTGACTGGCGCCAGATCGTCGCGCTTTACGAAGAGCTGATGCGCATCACGTCATCGCCAGTCGTGGCTTTGAATCACGCTGCGGCAGTGGCGATGAGTGAAGGATTCGAGGAAGGTTTGAGTTTAATTGAAGCCGCCGGCAGTCAGCTAGACAACTACTACCTTTTCCACGCCTCCCGCGCCGATCTCTTGCGCCGATTACAGTGCCTCAACGAAGCCCGCGCCGCCTACACCCGCGCCCTTTCACTCACCACCAATCACGTCGAACAAGACTACATCCGCCGCCGGCTAGACGATCTTACTGCGGCGCTCGAAGAGTAATGTGTCGCGCCAGACGCCGTTGAGCATGGCGATGCGTTCGCGCCGGCCGACTTCGCGAAAGCCGCAGGCTAGATGCAGTTTTAGGCTGGCTGTGTTTTCAGGGAAGATTGAGGCTTGTAGGGTCCAGATATTATTTCGTTCAGATTCATCGATGAGAGCTTCGAGCAGGGCGCGACCGATGCCCTGCCCTCGCGCGCTCTCAGCCACGTAAACAGTCAGCTCGGCAACGCCGCGATACGCATGTCGCTTTGACACTGGACTCAAAGCCGCCCAACCGAGAACCTTGTCTCCATCTCGCAGCACCAGCCGCGCGAATCGGAGATGCCCTTCGTCCCACTTCTCCCACGACGGCGCCTCAGTCTCGAAAGTGCTGTTCCCCGCCGCTATCCCTTCGAGATAAATCGCGCGCACCTGTTGCCAATCATTAGCGTTCATGTGGCCAATGGTCATCTTCGACATTATGCATCCATTGCGTATAAGATGAGCCGGCTTTCATCTCGGAAAACGAAAGGACTTCCCCTTGAGCAATCTTGATGCAGTCAAACAGGTGTACCAGGCATTTGCCGAAGGCGATGTTCCGACAGTGCTGGCGTTCCTAAGTCCGGACATCGACTGGACGGAAGCAGAAGGCTTTCCTTACGCCGGCACTTACCATGGCCCACAAGCGGTGCTCGAAGGCGTTTTTATGCGCCTCGGTACCGAGTGGGACGGATTCGCAGCGGTGCCGGACGAGTTTATCGACGGCGGCGAGACTGTTGTCGCCTTAGGGAAATACAGCGGCACATACAAAGCGACCGGCAAGAGTTTTCAGGCAAACTTCGCGCACGTTTGGAAAATAAAAGACGGCAAAGCCATTCGCTTCGTGCAGTACGTCGACACGCTGCTGGTACATCGAGCACTGCAAGCTTAGCCTCTCGGCGCCACGCTCGTATTCTGAAACGCCGCGATGGTCCAGCCCTGCGTCTCTTTCGTCATCACCAACGTCAGCATCGCGTCGCCGCTGAGCTCTTTGGTTGGGCCCTCGCGGTGGCCGCTTACGTGAACCACGGCCACGTCCGGACGTAGAAAACGAATCTGTTTGACCGTCAGACTGATCTTCGTATCTTTGTAGATCGTGTCGAAGATACGCTGGTGCGCCGTCTCGATCGTGGCGCGCCCCTTGATGTACATACCGTTGATGACCACGTAATCCGCATCCTCGGCGAAAGGCTTCGCGAAGAGCGCTCCGCTCTTCGTATTCCATCCAGTCTCCAACTGCTTCACGCTCTCGCGCATCGCTGCTTCGTCCGCGGCGTGGTTGTCCTGCAAGTTCATAGGTTGAATCGAAAAGCCGAGCATCAGCAACGTCATAAATACGAGTGTTTTCATTTTCTCCTCCGCAAAATTGAACTCTTCACTTCCGAAAGCGACGAACGGAAACAAAAGCGGCCATCCCTGCTGAAAAAAATCGCACTGTAGATCGAGGGGTGTTAGAATTCGCGGCGCTTTTCGAAAGGTCATGCCGATGGAGCGCATCGATGTCCACCATGTCGCCGCAGAAACTAACCCAACTGCTCTCCGCTTGGGGCAAAGGCGACCGGTCTGCGCTCGAAAAACTCTTGCCGCTCGTCCACGCCGAGCTGCGCCGCATCGCGCGACGACAGATGAGCCACGAACGTCCCGGTCACACCTTGCAAGCGACCGCGCTCGTCAACGAAGCCTATTTGAAACTCGCGGGCCAGCAGGAATTTGAATGGCAGAATCGCGCGCACTTCTTCGCCGTCGCCGCGCAGGTGATGCGTCACATCCTGATCGATCACGCGCGCGCTCACGCACGCGACAAACGCGGCGGCGGCGCAATCCAGGTCTCGCTGAATGAGGCCGCGGAGGTGGAAGAACAAGCTGAACAGTTCATCGCGCTGGATGAAGCTCTTCGCACTCTCGAACACGTCGATCCGCAGAAGAGCAAAATCGTCGAGTTACGTTATTTCGGCGGTCTGAGCATCGAGGAAACTGCGGACGTATTGAATATTTCACCAAGAACAGTGAGGCGTGAATGGCAGCGGGCGAAGGCGTGGCTCTATCGAATGATAGCTGAAGGAACCGGAGATGAAACCCGACCGCTGGCGAAAAGTTGATCAACTCTTCGAAGCCGCGCTCGAGCGTGAGCCGAAAGATCGCGCCGCATTTCTCGCCAACGCATGCGGCAGCGATCGCGACTTGTGCCGTGAAGTCGAGAAGATGCTCAGCTTCGACGAGCGCGCGCAGGACTTCATCAAAACGGATGTCTTTGACGTCGCCGCCAGGTTAATCACTAGACCACACGAAGCCGTTAAAAAGTCGACGTTCACTTCCGACTCGATCGACGACGCGCGCTTCATTCCCGGCGACATACTTTCAGAACGCTATCGCATCGTCGGGCTGCTCGGACGCGGCGGCATGGGCGAGGTTTATCGCGCCGACGATCTCAAACTCAAACAACCCGTCGCGCTCAAGTTTCTACCCGCAGCTCTAACGGTCGATGGCGCGGCCCTCGCGCGCTTCTACAAAGAAGTCAGCGTCGCGCGCCAGATTTCACATCGTAATGTTTGTCGCGTTTACGACGTGGCCGAGTATCAGGGCGAACACTTCATCTCGATGGAGTTCGTTCGTGGTGAAGAACTCTCGTCACTGCTCAAACGCATCGGACGCCTGCCGCAGGACAAAGCCATCGACGTGGCGCGCCAACTCTGCGCAGGTCTCGCAGCCGTACACGAACGCGGCGTACTTCATCGCGATCTCAAACCCGCAAACATAATGCTCGACGAGCATGGCGACGTGCGCATCACCGATTTCGGCATCGCGGCACTCGCGAGCGAAGTGGACCATCGCGAGATGTCCGGAACGCCGGCTTACATGTCGCCGGAACAACTCGAAGGACATGAGTTAACCGTAAAGAGCGACATCTATTCGCTCGGTCTCGTGCTTTACGAGATCTTTACCGGTAAGAAAGCGTTCCAGGCTGCGAGCCTGCCAGAGCTGCTTCGTCTGCGACGCAGTGACTCAACCCCGACGAGTCCAGCCGAGCACGTGCCCGAATTAGATCCGCTGGTCGAGCGAGTCATCTTTCGTTGTCTCGAAAGAGATCCAGCGAAGCGTCCGGCTTCAGCATTGCAGATCGCAGCCGCGTTACCCGGTGGCGATCCACTCGCCGCCGCACTCGCCGCAGGAGAAACTCCTTCGCCGGAGATGGTCGCCGCAGCGCCGAAACAAGGCGGGCTGAAACCAGGTGTCGCGATCATGCTACTCGCTTCGGTGCTCGTACTCGTCGCTGCCATCTCGCTTCTTTCGCGCTACACGGCGTTGTACCGGCAAGTGCCGCTGAACAAGTCGCCGGAAGTTTTGCGAGATCGGGCCGCCGAGCTCGTGAGGAAGTTTGGCTACACCGCGCCCGCGGGCGATTCGACTTATGGCATGGGCGTCGATCGACCTTATCTCGACTACATCCACGACACCGACCAATCGCCATCGCGCTGGCAGAGACTCAGCAAAGGACAACCGGCAGCGATCTATTTCTGGTACCGGCAGAGCCCGCGTCCATTCGACGTAACAACCGGCGGCGAGATCAGCGAGCAAAGCCCTGCGCTCGACGTTCCCGGCATGACAACGCTGACGATGGACACGTTGGGACGTCTGCGTTCCTTCTTCGCTGTACCACCAGGAAAGAGTTCGGCACCAGATTCCACGCCTGACTGGTCGCCATTGTTCGTTGAGAGTGGACTGGACCAGACGAAGTTCCAACCAGTCGCGTCAATCTGGACGCCTCCGCACGAAGCAACTGCGCGCGCAGCGTGGCAGGGTTCGTATCCGGACCAGCCCGAATTCAAAATACATGTTGAAGCCGCTGCCTTTGACGGTAAGCCTGTTTATTTCGAGATATTCGACGTTTGGGATCAACCGGAAGAGGCCGAGATTTCGCTCTCACGCTTTCGACAGCGCGCGCTGATAGTGCTGCTACTCGGCGTCTTCATCACGGTGATGTTGGGAAGTGCGCTGCTCGCGTTTCGCAATCTGAAGCTCGGACGCGGCGATCGCAAAGGAGCATTTCGCCTCGCGATGTTCGTATTGGCGACTCACTTCCTGCGCTGGCTGTTCACAGTGCATCACGTGGCTACAGAGGACGAAGCGTTCAACTTCATCGAGGGTGTGCAGTTTATGCTGTTCTGGACGTTCTTCTTCTGGGTGGTCTACCTCGCGTTCGAACCGTTTGTGCGGCGGCGCTGGCCCGGCCGGATCGTCTCGTGGAGCCGCGTGCTTGCGGGAGGTTTTCGCGATCCGCTGGTGGGTCGCGACATTCTCATCGGAGCCGCATTCGGGCTCGGCGTGATTGTCTGCAACTTCTTTCTCACGAATCTCGTCCCGCAATTGCTGGGTTATCCGCCGAGTATTCCCTGGTTTGATTTTCCGGCAACGCAACTGCTCGGGATTCATTCAGCCGCGCGCGGCATCACGCAACAAACGTTCGCCGCTCTTCTGCAATCGTTCATACTGCTGTTCTTTCTGCTGCTGATGTACATCATTCTACGCCGTGAGCGGCTGGCTGCCGTTGCGGTGTGGTTGATTATGACTGTAGCGCTGAGTTTGACTCACGAGACGCTCATAGCCGTGCCTTTCGCAGCCCTGACAGCTTTGCTGGTGATAGTGGTTTTATATCGCTTCGGTTTGCTAGCGCTAATCTCGGCCATCTTCTTCCTGCACCTGATGATCTTTTTTCCGATCACGTCGGACTTCTCGGCGTGGTACGCGGCTGACTTCGTCGTGACGCTGATCATCTCACTGGCGGTCGTAGTCTTCGGCTTCTACACCTCGCTCGCCGGAGAGCCACTCTTCCGCGGAAGCTTGCCAGACGATTAAAGACACAAAAAAGCACAAACGATATCGTTTGTGCTTTATGTGCCTTTTGTGGCTTTACTGATTAGTTTTTAGCGGCAGCAGCGGCAGCGGTGGTCTGGAATTGCTGCCAGTAGTCTTTGACGAAATCCTTCTGCTTGCCGTGACCGTAACCGGAGTTGAACTCATACTGCTCCATCTCAGCCAGTGCCTGTTCGAGGTTCCAATTGTCATATTTGAAGCGATACACGGCTCCCACCACTCCAGTGCGATGACGGCCGCCGGCGCAGTGTACGAAGAACTTGCCTGTCGCGGGATCGTCAACAACCTTCAAGAACTCATTCACCTGCTCCATGCTCGGATAGCTCTTGTCAACCATCGGAATGTTGACGTAACGCAGTCCCGCGGCCTCCACGGCAGGTTGCTCGTACTCCCGGGAATTGTCCGTTAAGTCAATGATGGTCTTTATGCCAAGCTCAGCCAGGGCTTTGTAGTCTTCCTCATCGGGACGGGAGCCACGATAAAATCGATCGTCCATCTGGCCGAAGTTCTTAATCTTGATGTTTGGGAATTTGCTGTTCTTTGACTTGGCAAAGGATGCGGTCGAAACCGTAAGAACCAGTGCCAGAATCGCGATAAGGGTAGTGGGAAACTTGGTAATAGATCTCATTTAACACTCCTCAAACAGTTAAAAATCGGGCCTTATTGATTGACCTTGCTGCCGGGAACCTCGTTTAAGATTCAGGTAGCGCACCCGCGGTTGCACCCATTTTCTGCACCTTTTACGGGCTTTTAGAGCCCATATGGGAGATTTTTTACAGGCTGTTTTTAGTACTGTTGCGGCGAGTTACGGCCTGCGCTAAAATGCTGACCAATCGGCGAAAGTTGCTGGGGTGAGGACAGTGACTATGAGGCTGAATGTCTCACGCCAACCTTGAGAGCCCTGGAACCATTCCAGGGCTCTCGGTTATTTAAGGCAAAAGATCAGCGTTTCTGGCGCTGAATCATTCCCGAATCGATCGTCTCGCCCGTGCGCGAGATGGCCTGGAAGTACATCTGATCTCCATCTACTTCAAACAACATGAAGTGCATGTCGCGGTCATAGGACTTTTCGGTTATCGGTGAAGTCTCGCTAACGTCACCAGTGCGAAGCTGACCGCCCGCGCCGGACACAAAGTAGTAGATTCCCTTCTGCGGCTTGATTCGTTCATAAACGTGATCGTGTCCCGTCAATACGACGTTCACGCCGTACTTCAGAAAGATCGGCTCGACGATTTCACGAAGCTGACCATCCGAACCGTGCTTCTTTGCAGACGAGTAAGGCGGATGATGGAAGAAACAAACCTTCCACGCTGAAGTGTCCGCGGCCAGTTCGTCTTCCAGCCACTTCACCTGTTTCTTGTCCATGTAGTTGCTGTTGAGAGAGTAAAAAGACACGTTGCCCTTTTTGAAGTTGTAGTACTCCTTTCCATTCATGTTGAACTTTTCGTAATTGACTTGTATTGGCTGGTCGTGATTTCCGAGCGTCGCATAGAACTTCACTTTGTTGTCCAGCAGAACCTTGTACGGCTCCGCGAACTTCTTCTCGAAGTCTGCCGGCGCCTCGCCGCCGTACATGTTGTCGCCCATCATCAACACGAACTCAAACGGAAACAGCGCGCGGTATTGGACCATCATCGCGCCGACGTCTCTTTGTTTTTCTGAACCGGAACCAGTGTCTCCGATGACCGCGAAACGGAGTGCTCCCTCTTTATTGGGCAAGGTCAGTTTTAGTGGTGGTGAACTGTGTGAACGTTTGGCGGCGTCGCCGTTCTGCTTTTGCGCGGCTGCCGGAATAAAAAGAACCGCACTGACGATAAACGCAAACAGTAAGTTATGAGTATTAAACCTTCGCATGTTCCCCTCGCTCTCTTAAAGTCATGGAAGTGCATCCGGCATGTAGTCGATGATCACGTTGCTCTCGCGATCGACTAACAGCATGTTTCGTCCGACGAATCGATACCTGACTTCTTTCGGCACTTGCGGCAGCTTTGCGAGCAACGTCGCGGGCATTTCCGAGAACTCGGCGTCTTCCGCGTAAGGATAATTCACGCGCAGGACCACGCCCTTGAGCTCGGTCTCGAAGATCTTGTCGCGTAGCTCTTGTCGATCCTTTCCCTGGAATTCGGTTTTCAAAGTGCGTCGAATGTAGTCTGCGGCTTCGGGTCGAAAGAGCTCGCCGCGTTTTGCGTTCGCACGTGCGTTTCGAATCGACTGCTCGAGCGCTGTTCGATACGCGTGAATCTGTTCGGGCGTGCTGTCTTTCGAGAGCTTCGGCGCGCTCTCTCTGACCTTGTTGCGCAGTGCTACGTACTCTTTGACCTGCTTCTCAAACGTATCGATCGCAGCTTTGTCAGCAGGAGATAGAACGGGCGGTGGCGCTAACGCAGCATTCGTCGTGCTCTGGCCCAGGCTAGCGTTGGCGGCTGCAAGTGAAACAAGAATCCCCAACGTTATGGTCGCAAAATACCGCAGCGTTTGATGTTTCATGTGCGGGTAAAAAGCAAGGAAAATGCCAATTCTGTGAATTAACAAGTTACACGGACGCGGGCAAGGTGAGTGTTTGATCTACATCCATCCGTCTGTACGAACTTCGTGCAAAATCGCCATGAGAGCAGCCGCTTTCGCGGGCTGAATCGTGGGCTCGCTAGCAAACGGGGCCGGCGCTCACGTCGAAGTCGACGTTAGTCACACTGCGATCTGGACCACCTTCTTTCGAAAGCTGCTGCAATACATCCGAGAGGGCTTGCAGATTGAGTGGCTTGATCAGGTGGGAATAGAAGCCTGCGGCGCGCACGCGTGCGATGTCGTCGCTGCGGCCGAAGCCCGTGATTGCGATGACGGGGACGTCCTGTCGCCCATCTATCATTCGCAGCCGTTGTAGAAATTCGAATCCATCCATCTCCGGCATCGAGATGTCGGAAAGAATCACATCAAACTCATTCTCTCGCGCGATTCGCAGAGCTTCAGTCCCATTGCTCGCTGTCGTCACGTTCGCGCCACCAATCCGTAGCAACTCCTCCAACATCCGAATCGTGTCTTCGGAATCGTCGACGATTAAAAAACTGGTCTCTGATAGATTCAGTTCCACAGCTCTGGACGCAGCCAGGACGGGCGACGCCGTATCGCGCATCAACGGCAGGAACACAGTGAAGCGTGCGCCTTTATTCACGCCCTGGGACTCCGCGCTGATCGTGCCGCCGTGAAGTTGCACGAGTTGCCGAACCAGCGCGAGTCCAATGCCCAATCCCCCATGCCGCCGGCGATTGCTGCCGTCAGCCTGACGAAACATCTCAAACACGTGCGGCAGAAAACTCGGATCGATTCCCTGCCCGGTGTCCGTCACAACCAACACTGCCCGATCGCCTTCACTGCCGAGACTGATCTCGATGCGCCCGCCCGCAGGGGTAAACTTCACCGCATTGTTCAGCAGGTTCCAGGCGATTTGCTGTAGACGCAAACGATCGCCATCGACGAGCAACAGTTGATCGCTGGGGTGCAAACGAATATCGATTCCTTTCGCCGCCGCGTCGGCGCGCACAGTTTCCACTGCGTTGTCGATGATGGCCGCCAGTGAAACTGTCTCCTGGTTGAGCGAGACCTTGCCGCGCTGTAGTCGCGAGAGATCGAGCAGATCGTTTATCAGTTGCGACTGCGACTGTGCGTTTCGTCGCAGCGCATCGCCCATCTGGACCAGACGTGGTGACTGCTGAATGTCAGGCATCCGCAGCAATAGTTCCGAGTAACCAAGAATGACGTTCAAAGGATTGCGCAGCTCGTGCGAGAGCGTGGCAAGGAACTCGTCTTTGAGCTGATTGGCCCGTTCGGCAGCGTCGCGTGCTTCCTGCTCGCTCTGTAACAATCGCTCCCGCTCGGCTTCGGCCCGGAGCTTTTGGATCGCGGTCCAGGTACGCTCACCAACCGTTTGCAGTAACGAAACTTCTTCCTTGGTCCATTGCCGCGGCTGGTCGTCGCTGGCCCACAATGAAGCAACCCAACGTCCTTCGCGCATCAGTGGAAAAGCCACGTATGCACGCTCGCCATTCTTTTCATAAACACTGTGGTAATCAGCAGCGGTTCTCGGATCGGTCTTGGAGTCGTTATTGACAACTGTGTTTCCGAGCGCCATCTCGCGCGAGGTGATACTGCTGTACTCCGATATCCGATGTTCACCGGAAACGGACTCAGCGCCATCGCAGTAATCCCTGTGAACGATCTCCAGGTCGCGCTCCAGATCAGTTTCGTTGAACAAACAGCGCCGGACTTTGAGGTGACGGCCAACTGTATTGGCGACTGTAAAAGACAGTTCATAAGGATCGTGAATCGTGCGTATCAGCTCACTCACTCGAACCAGGATGGTCAAACGCGCTTCGCTGTGTCGCAAAGCCAGATCGGCAAGACGTCGCTCTCGATCGGTACGATTCAGTGAAACCGCGGTCCACCACATTAGTCCGGCGAACAGAAAAAGGTTCGCTGAGACAAAGATCGCGGCGGTAAATCCCTGACTGTACGGGCCGCTGCTGAAGACCATAGATCTGATCCCTTTCCAGCACATTGGGATCCTAAGCTTAGAATTCCACGTGGACAAGTTGTCGCG